>Ga0209023_10001180_pt1 | contig 35962 bp, 36 predicted proteins | sample LakOneMetagenome_FD_187468 | JGI IMG/M metagenome (GOLD analysis project Ga0209023, IMG submission 187468) | Freshwater and sediment microbial communities from Lake Erie, Canada (SPAdes) (version 2) | ecosystem: Environmental > Aquatic > Freshwater > Lentic | place: Lake Erie, Canada...
TGGGCGTGCTGGGCGAATGGGAAAACCCCTACATGACCATGGCCTACGGTAACGAGGCCGACGAGCTGCGCGCGCTCGGCAAGCTGCTCGAAAAAGGCTATGTCTACCGCGGCCTGAAGCCCGTGAACTGGTGCTTCGACTGCGGTTCGGCCCTGGCCGAAGCGGAAGTCGAATACCAGGACAAGCGCGACCCGGCGATCGACGTCGGCTTCCCGTTCGCGGAGCAGGAAAAACTGGCCAGCGCCTTCGGCCTGCCGTCGCTGCCGACCGCCAACGGCTTCATCGTGATCTGGACCACCACCCCGTGGACCATCCCCTCGAACCAGGCCCTCAACGCGAACCCGGAAGTGAGCTATGCGCTGGTCCAGGCCGAGCGCGACGGCAAGCCCCTGCTCCTGATCATGGCGCAGGACCTGGTCGAAGCCACCCTGCAGCGCTACAAGCTCGAAGGCAGCGTCATCGCCACCACCCTGGGCGCCAGCTTGGCGGGCATCCGCTTCAAGCACCCGCTGCACGCGCAGGACCCCTTCTACGACCGCACGTCGCCGGTCTACCTGGCCGACTACGTCACCGTCGACAGCGGCACCGGCGTGGTCCATTCGGCCCCGGCCTACGGCCAGGAAGACTTCCAGTCCTGCAAGGCGCACGGCATGAAGGACGACGAGATCCTCAAACCGGTGATGGGCGACGGCCGCTTCGCCTCGACCCTGCCGCTGTTCGGCGGCCTGACCATCTGGGAAGCCTCCAAGCCGATCTGCGAGGCCCTGCGCGCCGCCGGCGCCCTGTTCGAACTGAAGATGTTCGACCACAGCTACATGCACTGCTGGCGCCACAAGACCCCGATCGTCTACCGCGCCACCAGCCAGTGGTTCGCCGGCATGGACGTCACCCCGAAAGACGGCGGCGCCACCCTGCGCGAGACCGCCCTGGCCGGCATCGCCGAAACGACGTTCTTCCCCGACTGGGGCCAGGCGCGCCTGCACGGCATGATCGCCAACCGTCCGGACTGGACCCTGTCGCGCCAGCGCCAGTGGGGCGTGCCGATGGCCTTCTTCATCCACAAGGAAACCGGCGAGCTGCACCCGCGCACCCCGGAACTGCTGGAGCAGGTCGCCAGGCTGATCGAAGAAAAGGGCATCGAAGCCTGGCAGCAGCTCGAGCCCGCCGACCTGCTGGGCGCGGACGCGGCGACCTACGAGAAGAACAAGGACACGCTCGACGTGTGGTTCGACTCGGGCGCCACCCACCAGACCGTGCTGCGCGGCTCGCACGCCGAACAGTCCGCCTTCCCGGCCGACCTGTATCTCGAAGGCTCGGACCAGCACCGCGGCTGGTTCCATTCGTCCCTCCTGACCTCGTCGATGCTCAACGGCCGTCCGCCGTACAAGGCGCTGCTGACCCACGGCTTCACCGTCGACGAGAACGGCAAGAAGATGTCCAAGTCGCTCGGCAACACCATGGCGCCGCAGAAGATCTCCGACACCCTGGGCGCCGACATCCTGCGCCTGTGGGTGGCCTCGACCGACTACACGGGCGAGCTGTCGATCGGCGAGGAAATCCTCAAGCGCGTCACCGAATCGTATCGCCGCATCCGCAACACGCTGCGCTTCCTGCTGGCGAATACCTCGGACTTCGATCCGGTCAAGCATGCGGTGCCCGTTGCCGAGCTGCTCGAGATCGACCGCTATGCGCTGGCCGAGACGGCCAGGCTGCAGCAGGATATCGCCGCGCACTTCGAGCGCTACGAGTTCCACCCTGTCGTGGCGCGCCTGCAGAACTTCTGCTCGGAAGACCTGGGCGGCTTCTACCTCGACATCCTGAAGGACCGCCTGTACACCACCGGCGTCGATTCGCAGGCCCGCCGCTCGGCCCAGACCGCGCTCTGGCATATCGCGCATTCCCTGCTGCGCGTGATGGCGCCGATCCTGACCTTCACCGCCGAGGAAGCCTGGGCCGTGTTCGCGGGCCAGCAGGCCTATGCGGAGTCCGACGAGACCATCTTCACCCAGACCCTGTGGACCTTCCCGGCGGTCGCGGACGGCGAAGCCCTGCTGGCCAAGTACGCCGCCCTGCGTGAAGTACGGACCGACGTGACGAAGCAGCTGGAAGAAGTGCGCGCCTCGGGCGCCATCGGCTCCTCGCTGCAGGCGGAGCTGGCGATCAAGGCGGCCGGCGACAAGTTCGACCTGCTGGCAAGCCTCGACGACGACCTGAAGTTCGTCTTCATCACGTCAACGGCCAGCGTCGAACAGGTCGGCGACGCCGCCAACGAGGCGGTGGCCGTGACGCCGTCGGAAGCGGAAAAGTGCGAGCGCTGCTGGCACTACCGCCGCGACGTCGGCCATGATTCAGCGCACCCGGGCCTGTGCGGCCGCTGCACCAGCAACCTGTTCGGACCGGGCGAAGCCCGCCGCTTCGCCTGATACCGAGCTGATCCCCTTCCGGGATAGCACCGCCCTGCCGCCTTCGACATGAAAACGCGGCAGGGCGGCCACCTTCCAGACTGACCATGGCCACCAAAACCAAAAAAGCTTCGCCGGGCGCCAAGCCCGTCTACAAACCTTCTTCCGCCAGCCTGTTGCCGTGGTTCGGCATCGCCCTGGTGGTGATCCTGCTCGACCAGGTCACCAAGCTCACCGTCGAGCGCACCTTCGCCTACGGCGAGACGGTGCCGCTCGCGAGCTTCTTCAACCTGATCAAGGTCTACAACCCTGGCGCGGCCTTCAGCTTCCTGGGCGACGCCGGCGGCTGGCAGCGCTACTTCTTCACCGGCATCGCGATCGCGGCCGTCGGCTTCATCCTCTACCTGATGAAGAAGCACGCCAGCCAGCGCCTGTTCTGCTTCGCCCTGGCCCTGATCATGGGCGGCGCCATCGGCAATGTGATCGACCGCCTGGCCTACGGCCACGTGATCGACTTCCTCGATTTCTACTGGACGGGCATCGGCCACTTCCCGGCCTTTAACATCGCCGACATCGGCATCTCGGTCGGCGCCTTCCTGTTCATCGTCGACGAGCTGCGGCGCGTGAACAAATCCTGAACCCGCTGGAGGATTGACGAGCATGGACCTCAAGGACAAGAAGATCGTCCTCGGCCTGACCGGGGGCGTGGCCTGCTACAAGGCGGCGGAACTATGCCGCGCCCTGGTCAAGCAGGGAGCAAGAGTGCAAGTCGTAATGAGCGAAGCCGCCACCCACTTCGTCGGCGCCGTCACGATGCAGGCCTTGTCGGGCCAGCCGGTCTATACCGACCAGTGGGACGCCCGCATGGCCAACAATATGGCCCACATCGACCTCACGCGCGAGGCCGACGCCATCCTGGTCGCGCCCTGCTCGGCCGACTTCATGCGTAAACTCGCCCACGGCGCGGCCGACGACCTGCTCTCGACCCTGTGCGTGGCGCGCCCGCGCCGCGTGCCGCTGCACGTCGCCCCGGCGATGAACGTCGAGATGTGGGAGAACCCGGCCACCCAGCGCAACGTCAGGCAGCTGCTCGATGACGGCATCTGCCTGTTCGGACCGGCCGCCGGCTCGCAGGCCTGCGGCGAGACGGGCCTGGGCCGCATGCTCGAAGCGGACGAGCTGGTCGAGGAACTGGTCGCATCCTTCCAGCACAAGGTGCTCGCCGGCAGGCGCGTGCTGATCACGGCCGGGCCGACCTTCGAGCCGATCGATCCGGTGCGCGGCATCACCAATCTCTCGTCCGGCAAGATGGGCTACGCCGTGGCGCGCGCGGCGCGCGAAGCGGGCGCCGAGGTGACCCTGGTCTCCGGGCCCACCGCCCTGCCCACGCCGCACGGCGTGCGCCGCATCGACGTGCTCACCGCCCAGCAGATGCACGACGTGGTCATGGCCGGCATCGAGGGCCAGCACGTCTTCGTCGGCGTGGCCGCCGTGGCCGACTGGCGCGTGGCCAATGCCAGCGACCAGAAGATCAAGAAGGCAGAGGGAGGCGGCGCGCCGCAGCTGGAATTCGTGCAGAACGCCGACATCCTGGCCACCGTCGCCGCCACCACCACGCTGTCGGGCTGGCCCTACTGCGTGGGCTTCGCCGCCGAGTCCGAGAACCTGATGGACTACGGCGCCGCCAAGCGCGAGAAGAAAGGCATTCCCCTGTTGGTGGGCAATATCGGCCCGCAGACCTTCGGGCAGGATGAGAACACCATCATCCTGTTCGACGAGACCGGCCACACCGTGCTCGAGCGCGCCGACAAGCTGACCCTGGCCCGCCAGCTGATCTCCGAAATCGCGAAGCGCCTCGAACGGCGCTCGCTGCTGACCTGAAGAAGAACACCAGCAACATGAAAAACATCGACCTCAAGATCCTCGACCCGCGCATGAAGGCGCTGCTGCCCGCCTACGGCACGCCCGGCAGCGCCGGCCTGGACCTGCGCGCCTGCATCGACGCGCCCCTCGTCATCGAGCCCGGCCAGACCGTGCTGGTGCCGACCGGCCTGGCCATCCATATCGGCGACCCGGGCTATGCGGCCATGATCCTGCCGCGCAGTGGGCTCGGCCATAAGAACGGCATCGTTCTCGGCAATCTGGTAGGCTTGATCGACTCCGACTACCAGGGCCAGCTCATGGTCTCGACCTGGAACCGCAGCCACACGACCTTCACGCTGCAGCCGATGGACCGGCTCGCCCAGCTCGTGATCGTGCCGGTACTGCAGGTGGGTTTCAATGTGGTGGAAGAGTTCGCGTCGAGCGACCGGGGCGCCGGAGGGTTCGGCAGCACCGGCAAACAATAACAAAGCGTTCAAGGAGGAACATGAGCCGTATTCATTTGCGCCAGGCTGCCATCGGCATCGCCGCCGCCGTCCTGCTGTCGGCCTGCGCCACGCAAGGCCCCATGCGACCGGGCCAGCCGCTCCCGCCGGGACAGGCGGCGCCGGAAGCACCGCAAGTGACGCCCGAAATGACGGCGGCAGCCGAGACCCTCACCCGGATGGCGGCCCTGCAGGACCGCCTGTACAAGGTGTCCGCCCCCCTCCTGATCGACAATGCGGAACTGTGCACGCGCCACGCGCGCAACCTGCTCGGCTTCACCGCCAAGAACCGCTACACCTATCCGGGCCAGTACAACGACGCCGCCCACGCCGTGCTCGGCATGGGCGAGCGCCTTCAAGTGACCAATGTCTTGAATGGCAGCGGCGCCGCCAAGGCCGGCCTGCGCCAAGGCGACGAACTGGTGGCGGCAAGCGGCACGCCCCTGCCCACCGGCCCCGATGCGCTGTCCCGGGTCGGCGCCGTGTTCGGCCCCATCGTCACCAAGCAGGCTTCGCTGCCCCTGACCATCGCGCGCAATGGCAAGGAGCGCGACCTGACCGTGCCGGTCACCCGCGCCTGCGCCTTTGCGATCGAACTGGGCAACGCCGACAACGTCAACGCCTACGCCGACGGCTCGCGCATCATGGTCACGCGCGGCATGATGGGCTTCGTGCAGAACGACGACGAGCTGGCCTACGTGGTGGCGCACACGATGGCGCACAATATGCTCGGCCACGCGGCCAACCAGCGTAACGCGGCCACCATCGGCAGCGTCATCGACAACCTGACCCGCATCGCACCGGACACCTCGATGCTGATCGGCAGCAGCGGCATCAAGGCCATGCCGCAGAGCCTCGACGTCGCGGCCGACCGCCTCGCCATCTACCTGCTGGCGCGCGCCGACTACCGCATCGAGAACGCCGGCGCGTTCTGGAAGCGCTTCGCCGCCACCTACCCGGCGACGGTGCTCAACGGCCATACGGCGAACCACCCCACGCTGGCGCAGCGCACGGCGGTGATCGACAAGACGGTGGCCGAGGTGAAGGCGAAGAAGTCGTCCAATAAACCGCTGACGCCGTAGTTTGCTCGCCTGGCACTCGTAGGGTGGACGGCTTCGCCGTCCGCGCGTTCAAGCACTGCGTGAGCAACACGCGCCGCGTCTATTCAAGTCGGAGTCGAACGCGCGTACGGCAGAGCCGTACACCCTACGTCCGACGCGGCGGCCGCGTTTTTTGTATCATTGTCCATCCCCCGGCAACAAGGCATCCTCCCATGAACAGCATCGACCTCGACGTTCTGAAAACCTGCGACGCCTGGCTCGCCTCCGGGCGCCGCTGCCAGCTGGTCACGGTCATCAAGACCTGGGGCTCCAGCCCGCGCCCGATCGGCGCCACGCTCGGCGTCTGCGAAGACGGCAGCGTGGTCGGCTCGGTCTCGGGCGGCTGCATCGAGGACGACCTGATCGCCCGCGTGCGCGCCGGCGGCGTCGCGCTGGCCCGGCCCGAGATCGTCAGCTACGGCATCAGCGCCGACGAGGCGCACCGCTTCGGCCTGCCCTGCGGCGGCACCATCGAGCTCAGCATCGAACCGCTGACGCCCGACAGCCGCCTGCGCGAATTGCTGGACCGCCTGGCCGCCGGCGAACTGGTCGAGCGCCGCGTCGCCCTGAGCACCGGCGCGGTCGCGCTCGGCCCTGCATCGTCGGGCGCCGTCGTCACGGTCGAAGACGGCGTCCTCACCACCGTCCACGGCCCGCGCTGGCGCCTGTTCATCATCGGCGCCGGCCCCCTGTCGCGCTTCCTCGCGCAGGTCGCCAGCGGCATGGACTACCGCGTCGTCGTGTGCGACCCGCGCGAAGAATATCGCAGCGGCTGGAACCTTCCCGGCGTGGAGCTCGTGCACGCGATGCCGGACGACCTCGTGATCGACGCGCGCCTCGATGCGCGCAGCGCCGTGGTGGCCCTCACCCACGACCCCAAGCTCGACGACCTGGCGCTGATGGAAGCGCTGAAGTCCGAGGCCTTCTATGTCGGCGCGATCGGTTCGCGCATCAACAACGAAAAGCGGCGCGAGCGCCTGAAGCTGTTCGACCTCACCGATGCCCAGCTGGCGCGCCTGCATGGCCCGATCGGCATCTACATCGGCAGCAAGACCCCCGCCGAGATCGCGATCTCGATCATGGCCGAAATGACGGGCGTGAAGAACGGCGTGCCGGCGGACCTGCTGGTGCCGCATGCTCGCGCGCCGCAGCCGGCCGCCGGCGCCGCCTGCTCCGTGCTCGCCGCCTGAATTCCAAAGCAAGATCCGGATGGCGTAGTCCAAGCCGCGCTATCATGATCGTCTTTTTGTCCATGGGCGTTTCATGAATACCGCGAACATGCTGCGCCTGGTGGCGCTGGCCGCCATCTGGGGCGGCTCCTTCCTCTTCATGCGCATCGCCGCGCCGGTGCTCGGGCCGGCGGTGCTGATCGAATACCGGGTGCTGTTCGCGGCGCTGTTCCTGGCAGCCGTCGCCTGGGTCATGGGGCGCCGCGGCAAGGGCGCGCCGCTCGACCTGCGCCGCAACTGGAAGCACTACCTCATGCTGGGCTTCTTCAACTCGGCCCTGCCCTTCCTGCTGTTCGCCTTCGCCGCGCGCACCCTGTCGGCCTCCGTGCTGTCGGTGCTGAACGCCACCGCGCCCATGTTCGGCGCGCTGGTAGGCGCCGTGTGGGCGCGCCAGAAGGTGTCAGGCCGCGCGGCCCTGGGACTCGTGCTCGGCACCGTGGGCGTGGGCCTGCTGGTGGGCTTCGACCACGTCTCCGAGCGTCCGGGCGCCGCCATCGCGATCGCCGCCGCCCTGGTGGCCGCCTTCAGCTACAGCGTCGCCAGTCAGTACGCGAAATCGGCCCGGGCGGTGGCGCCCTTCGCCAACGCGCACGGCTCGATGTGGGCCGCGACCATCTGCACCATCCCGGCCCTGGCCTTCTTCCCCGCGCCGGGCGAACCGACCGTGGGCATCATGGCCGCGGTGCTGGCGCTCGGCGTGCTGTGCAGCGGCATCGCCTACATCCTCTACTTCAAGCTGATCGAGGAAGTCGGCACCACGTCGGCGCTGACGGTGACGTTTCTCAATCCGATGTTCGGCATCCTGTGGGGTGCGATCTTCCTGCATGAGGTGATCGGCTGGCACACGGTGCTGGGATCGGGCATCGTGCTGGTCGGCACGGCGCTGGTGACGGGCTTCGTGCCGTCCTTCCTGCGCTCCCCGGCCGCCGCGCGAGGCAAGTAGTGCGCACCGAACTGCGCCTGGACCTGCCTGGGAGCTACCGCACCCGGGACGTACTCGCCTTCCACAGCCGCGATGCGGAGGGGCTGGCGGAACAGGTCGGCGAGGCGGGCCTGCGCAAGGGCGTGCTGTTCGACGGCGTGCCGGTCGTGCTCGAGGCAGGGTTCGCGGCGGATGCGGCGCGCTGCACGGTCGACGCCGATGGCGAGATCACGCCGGCGCTGCTCGAACAGGCAGGCGAGGCCCTGCGGGGCATGCTCGGGCTGCGCATCGATCCGGCCGCCTTTGCCGACTTCGTGCGCGACGATCCCGTACTGGGCCCGGTCGTGGCGCGCCAGCCCGGCCTGCGCATCGTGCAGTCGGCGACGATCTTCGAAGCGCTGACCTGGGCCATCATCGGCCAGCAGATCAACCTTCCCTTCGCGATCGCGCTGCGCCGCACCTTCGTCAAGCTGGCCGGGCGCCCCCATTCGAGCGGCCTGTGGTGCTATCCGGAGGCGCCGGACGCCGCGCGCCTGACCCTGGAAGACCTGACGTCACGTAAGTTTTCGCGTGCGAAGGCCGAGACCCTGCTGCGCTTCGCCGGACTGGTTGCCGAGGGCAAGGTGGTGCTCGACCGCGGGCGTCCGGTCGATGAGGTGGTGGAGGAACTGCTGGCGATCAAGGGCATCGGTCCCTGGACCGTCAACTACGCCCTGCTGCGCGGCTACGCCTATCCGGACTGTTCGCTGCAGGGCGACGTGGCGATCCGCACCGCCTTCCACCGGCTGCTCGGCGGAGAAGAACGCCCCGGCATCGCCGCGACGGAAAGGCTGCTGGAGCGCTACGCGCCGCATCGCACGATGGCGGCGGCCTATCTGTGGTCCAGCCTCGGCGACAAGCCGGAATGAGCCGGCGCGCGCCTGCTCAGCGCCCCTGCCCCGACTGCGCCACCAGCGTGCCGCCCGCCGCGCCGATCGCGCGGTAGACCTCCTGGAACATCGGCACCAGCAGCTTGTTGCCGTACTCGCTCAGGTGGCCGTGGTCGTAATACAGCGGACGCCCATCCCTGTTCGCGTAGCAGCGCCCATCGCGGCACAGGTAAGGCAGCGGGTCGAGCACCCTGACGCCGCAACGCTCCTTCGCCGCGTCCTGGGCGGCCAGCAGCCACCCGTTGCGGTGCATGTACTGCTCCATCGGAATCGACACCTCGCTGTCGAGCCCCCATGCCATGCGCCGCGACATGTAGCGCGGCACGTTCACCGTCATCTCGGGAATGGGGCGCACCATGAACACCATGCGCGTCTTCGCCAGCTCGCACGCCGCGTCGGTCACGCGCCGGCCGAATTCGGCAAGGAATTCCGGTGTGGTGCGCTCGTAGGCCGCGCTGGAGAAACGCACTTCGGGAACCTCGACGTTGTGGCGGTCTTCGACCGGGCCGAAGGCCACGCGCGCGTACCGTCCTGCGATCACGATCGGCACCGTCGCCGGCACCGTTTCCAGGCGCTCGATCATCCACCGGTTGAAGCCGCTGCAGTCGGACTTCTCGTTGAAGCCATGCGTTCTGACCGGGATCATGCCGGGCACGAACACGCAAGCGCTATAGGTCCACTGGACCACGCCCGCATCCGGCCTGCCGGCGGCGGCCGCGACGCCCGAGACCAGGGCGGCGGCCGCGACGCCCGAGACCAGGGCGGCGGCGTGGCTGTCGCCGGCGACGATCACGTTCCACTTCGCGCCGCCAAACACGCAGGAAGGCGAGCTCACGCCCTGGCTCCGGCCGCATTCGTTGCGGCGCGGGTTGAGGTTCCTGGCTTCCGCCGCAGCCAGTTCGACCGCAGCCGGGAAACGTCCCGGCAGGCCCTGCTTGGCCCATACCAGCAGGGCCGGAAGAGCGGCGAGTGCGCCGAGGGCGGCCAGCGCGGCGGTGGAAGGCAGCGGACGGAAGCGCCCGAGCCAGCGCCGGCCGGGCACTTCGACCCAGACATAGGACAGGTGGCCCAGGACCATGGTCAGGAGCAGGCCGGCCGCCAGCGCCAGGACGTGGTCGCGCAGCTCGAGGTAGGCCAGCGCGACGTAGATCGGCCAGTGCCAGAGGTACAGGGAATAGGAGCGGTCGCCCAGCCACTGCGCCACCGGGTGGCCGGTCCAGGACGAGGTGCGATTCGCCGCCAGCACCGCCATGGCGCCGGCCACCGGCAGCATGGCGAACGCCCCCGGCCAGGTGGACTCGCGGTCGAACAGCGCGATCGATGCGACGATGGCCGCCAGGCCTGCCAACTCGAGCCCGCGGCGCGCCGGCCCGCCGAGGGACAGCCGTCCCGCCAGGAAGAAGACCATGCCGCCGGCCAGCAGTTCCCATGCGCGGGTATGCAGCAGGAAGAAGGCCGCGGTCGGGCTGGCGCCCGTGGTGAGGACGGACGCGGCCAGCGACACCAGCAGCGCCGCCGCCGAGGTCCCTACCAGCGTCGCACGGCCCGGACGCAGCTTCGCCGCCGCCCACAGCAGCACCGGCAGGACCATGTAGAACTGCCACTCCACGGAGAGCGACCAGGTGTGCAACAGCCATTTCTCGTGCGAGGCAGCGTCGAAATAGCCGGCCGCCTGCCAGTATTCGATGTTCGAGACAAAGCCGAGGCTGTACAGCAGGTGTGCGGCAAGCGTGCGGTACTCGTCCGGCAGCAGGACGAAGCGGCCGGCCAGCACCAGCACCGCACCCAGCACGATGAGCGCGGGAAGGATACGGCGCGCACGTGCCAGGTAAAAACCGAAGAAGGAAAAATTGCCGCTCTCGAGTCCCCGCGTGACGATCCCGGTCATCAGGAAACCGGAGATCACGAAAAACACGTCGACGCCGATGAAGCCGCCGTGAAAACCGGGGATGCCGAAATGGTAGAGGATGACGGCCATGACCGCCCAGGCCCGCAATCCGTTGATGTCGTTACGAAATTCTGTCAGGGGAGTTTTCACAGGATACTGCTTGTTGGATTGGACGAGGGAATGTTGCCGAGGCACCGACAGTTTTCTTTATTGCATCGATTTTGATGACTTTCGATCGATGTATCAAGTAAATATTCCTCGGCTCGCCTGATTTGCATCGCCGATCCAACATCGACACCGGTGTTCAGGATGCCGTACGCGGCAGGCGCCGGCAGGTCGCGGCCCAGAACAGCAATGCCAGCAGGCTGATGGCTGCGCCGAGCCCGCACACGCCGGTCCACCCGGCCCACGCGTACACGGTGGTTGCGCCGATGGCGCCGGCGCCGCTTCCCAGCGCGTAGAACAGCATGTAGGCGCCGACGAGGCGGCCGTGGGCCTCGGGGCTGGAACGGAAGATCATGCCCTGGTTGGTCACGTGAATGGCCTGCCCTCCCACGTCCAGCAGCACGATCCCGATGACGAGCATCCAGAGGGACAGCGTCGTCAGCGACAGCGGCAGCCAGGCCAGCACGAGCAGCAGCAGGGCGACCAGGCTGGCCCGGCGCTCCAGGCCGCGATCGGCCAGGCGGCCTGCGCCTGTCGCCACCACCGCCCCCACGGCGCCCACCAGTCCGAAGGCGCCGATCGTCGTATGCGAGTAAGCGTATGGTGGGGCGCTGAGCAGCAGGACCAGTGCGCTCCAGAAGACATTCAGGGCCGCGAACATGAGCAAGGCAAGGACGCCGCGGGTCTGGAGCGTGCGATGGCGGCGCAGGAGCACGAACATCGACACCAGCAGGTCCGGGTAACTCATCCTCGTCCTGGGGCCATGGAATGCTGGCAGGCCCCGCACGATCAGGATTGCCAGCAGGCCCATTGCTGCGGCCGAGCAGAGATACACGCTGCGCCAGCCGGACACATCCGAAATCGTGCCCGCCACGACGCGGGCCAGGAGCAGCCCGAGGAAGACGCCGCCCTGGGTGGCGCCGACGACCCGCCCGCGCTCGCCGGGGTCCGAGGCGCTGGCGGCGCAGGCGATCAGGCCTTGCGTCATTGCCGTGCCGAGCAGTCCGGTCAGGAGCATGGCCGCCATCAGCATGGCGGCCGACTGCGCCAGGCCGACCAGGACCAAGGCCGCGGCAAGCATGATCATCTGCACCAGCATGAGCCTGCGGCGCTCGACCAGGTCGCCCAGCGGCACCAGCAGCAGGAGCGCCAGCGCGCAACCGAGCTGGGTTGCCGTCAGCACGCTGCCGATCGCCGCGGGGGAGATCGCGAAATCATGGGCCAGGCGATCGAGCAGCGCCTGGGCATAGTAAACATTCGCAACGCTCATCCCTGCGGCGAGGGCGAACAGGAAGACGACCCGGCGCGGCAAGGCGGAGGCAAGGTCGGACGTGCCGGATGATGCGGCGGGAGTGGCGGACTGCATGGTTCTCTCCTTCAACTGGTTTCAAATTGAAACCAGTTGAAGGATATGGCAAGCGGTTTTAAAATGCAACCACTCTTTCAGCGACCTCCAGCACACCATGACAAAGCCCGACCACGTCAGCCACGAACCCTGCCCGGTCGCCCGTGCAACCAGCCTGATCGGAGACCGCTGGTCGCTGCTCATCGTGCGCGATGCCTTCGACGGCATCCGCCGGTTCAGCGATTTCCAGCGCAATCTCGGTGTCGCCCGGAATATCCTGTCCGACAGGCTGCGGCGGCTGGTCGACGCCGGGATCCTCGTCCCCCGCGCGGCGGCCGAAGGGAGCGCGTACCAGGAGTATGTGCTCACGGACGTCGGGGAAGACCTGTTCCCGGTCGTGCTGGCGCTGCGCCAGTGGGGCGAGCGGGCCTTGTATGCGCCAGGCGAAGCGCACTCGGAACTGATCGAGACCAGGACCGGGAATCCAGTACCCCTGATGCGGCCCCGCAGCGCGGACGACAGCGAGCTCACGCCCCACGATACCCGGGTGCGCAAGCTCGCCTAGACCGGCGGGCGCGGACGGTGCGGGATTGCCGGGCGCGCCGCTGTCAATTCCAGCGCGGCAGGTCGTCGAATTGCTGGGCCCCCTCTCCTGAGAAACGTATCAGCTCCGGCAAGGGCACAGTCGCGAGATTGTCGCGCCCATAATGTCCGCCAAGCGCACTTGGAATCTTGAGGCAATACTTGCGATCGTCCGTGAGCGGACCCAGCGTCAGCTCCGCCAGCCGGACCACTTCGGGCATGTACCAGTCGTTCAGGAAATCCTGGTTGTAGGCCAGCGCGTCGAATGCCTCCCGGCTGTCTGCCACCGGCTCACAGCACAGGTCTTGCGGACGCAAGCGCCAGAACCGGCCTTCCTCGTCGCGGATGATGAGATTGCCGAATGCATTGGCCCCAAGGACTTCGACCGCGTTCAAACCGGACCAACCCCAGGCCTCGTTGATATCGTCTACGTTGATCATGGTTGTCTTGTCCCTTTGCATTGCCGGCGGCAAGGAAAGCCCGCGCGCCGGCCATCGCGTGTTGGACCAGACTGAAGAGGCAAGATTGCAGGCGGACGCATCGGGTTTGCGCTGCGTCGAGCCCAGCCACGCAAATGCAGGAAATCCGCCGTGGAATACGAAAAAGCCGCTGACTCTTGCGAATCAACGGCTTCGAATTTGGTTGCGGGGACAGGATTTGAACCTGTGACCTTCGGGTTATGAGCCCGACGAGCTGCCAGACTGCTCCACCCCGCGTCTGATGAAATGAATTATACGCCGAACCAGTGCTTTAGGCAAATCCAATGCTCCCGAGGTGTGCGATTGCAGCACAACATGGCTCATCAATAACAGTCTGCGCCACCAGGGCCGCGCCGCGCCGACGGCATGCCGCGCCCGATTCAGTGTAAAGTAAGCACAATCTCAACCTGCCGCTGACCTATGAAATTCTGTTCCGAGTGCGCCCATCCCGTCGCCCTGGCCATTCCCGAAGGCGACAACCGGCCGCGCTACGTCTGCCCGCACTGCCACACCATCCATTACCAGAATCCGAAACTGGTGATCGGTTCGATTCCGGTGTGGGAGCATGGCGGCAAGCTGCAGGTGCTGCTGTGCAAGCGCGCGATCGAACCGCGCTACGGCTACTGGACCTTGCCGGCCGGCTTCATGGAGAACGAGGAAACCACGGAACAGGCGGCGCTGCGCGAGACCGAGGAAGAAGCCGGCGCCAACGTCGAGCTGGGCAAGCTCTTCACCCTGCTCAACGTCGCCCACGTGCACCAGGTCCACCTGTTCTACCTCGCGCGCCTGCGCGACCTGGACTTCGCTCCGGGCGAGGAAAGCCTGGAGGTAGCGCTGTATACCCAGGACGAGATTCCCTGGGACGAGCTCGCCTTCCCCACGGTGCGCACCACCTTGGAACTCTTTTTCGAGGACCGCATCAAAGTGCGCGAAGGCGGCAGCTATGGTTTCCACAGCCGCGACATCGTGCGCCCCATGCTGGCGCCGCGCGAACCCGACTGATCCAGCGAGGGCTGCATGATTCGCTGGCTCGAGCCGACATCGCCCTTCCCCGACGTGTCCGAAGCGCTGACGATGGACGCGCCGGGCCTGCTCGCTGCCGGCGCCGATCTCTCGCCGCAGCGCCTGCTGCTCGCTTACCAGAACGGCATCTTCCCCTGGTTCTCCGAAGGTCAGCCCATCCTCTGGTGGAGCACCGACCCGCGCATGGTGCTGGAGACAGGCCATTTCAAGGTCAGCGAGAGCCTGAAAAAAACCCTGCGCAAGATCGAGCGCAGCCGCATCGGGGAAGGTCCCGGTAGCGACCGCCGTTGGGACGTGCGCTTCGACAGCGCTTTCGAACAGGTGATGCGCGCCTGCGCGGCCCCGCGCAAGGACGGCCCCGGCACCTGGATCTCGGAAGACATCATCGACGGCTACACCGGCCTGCACGCCATGGGCTATGCCCACTCGGCCGAAGTCTGGCTGGACGGCGAACTGGTCGGCGGCGCCTATGGCGTCTGCATCGGCCGCATGTTCTACGGCGAATCGATGTTCGCGCGTGTGACGGACGCATCCAAGGTGGCGCTGGCCTACCTGGTGTCCTTCCTGCGCGCTCACGGCGTAAAAATGATCGACTGCCAGCAGGAGACCGGCCACCTGGCCTCGCTGGGCGCCGCGCCGATCCCGCGCAGCGCCTTCCTGGCCCACCTGCGCGAAGCCATCCGCGAGCCCGCCATCACCCGCTGGGAAGTCGCGCCACCGTTGAACCGCTAACGGTGCGGGGGGCGGTTTTCGTTAGAATAGGTCCATCACGTCGTCTCGAGAGCTTTTTGCATGACGCACCTTAATGACCTGCCTTTCGCCACACTGCAGTTCTATACCACCGCGCCCTACCCGTGCAGCTACCTCGACGCACGCCAGGCCCGCTCGCAGGTGGCGACGCCCTCGCATCTCATCAATGCCGACGTGTATTCCGAACTGGTGCGCAGCGGCTTTCGCCGCAGCGGCATTTTCACCTATCGTCCCTACTGCGACGGCTGCCAGGCCTGCATCCCGGTGCGCGTCAAATGCGAGGACTTCACGCCCAACCGCACCCAGCGCCGCGCCTGGAAGCGCCATGGCGACCTCGTCGCCATGGTCGCGAACCTCGCTTTCTCCGACGAGCACTACGCCCTCTACCTGCGCTACCAGACCACCCGCCACGTCGGCGGCGGCATGGACCAGGACAGCCGCGACCAGTACGCCCAGTTCCTGCTGCAGAGCCGCGTGAACACCCGCCTGGTCGAGTTCCGCGAACCCGACGGCACCTTGCGCATGGTCTCCATCATCGACGTGCTGTCCGACGGCCTGTCCTCGGTCTACACCTTCTTCGACCCGGACGTCGAGGGCGCCTCCTTCGGCACCTACAACGTGATGTGGCAGGTGAACCAGGCGCGCGAGCTGGGCCTGAGCTACGTGTATCTCGGCTATTGGATCGAGCAGAGCCCGAAGATGGCCTACAAGATCAACTTCCGGCCGCTGGAAGCGCGCATCGGGGGACGCTGGGGCGTGCTGGAGCGCTGAAGTAGAATGGCGGGAGTCCTTATTTCGAGTCCCCCATGTCCGACAAGCTCCTGTACTCCCTCGCCCGCCCGCTGCTGTTCTCGCTCGACGCCGAAAAAGCCCACAATCTCGCCCTGCCGATGCTGCGCCGCGCCGCCGCGCTCGGCCTGACGAATCTTGCGCCGAAACCGGCGCCGGACCCGCGCACCGTCATGGGCATCACCTTCCCGAACCCGGTCGGCCTGGCCGCCGGCCTGGACAAGGACGGCGCCTACATCGACGGCCTGGCCTCGCTCGGCTTCGGTTCGATCGAGATCGGCACCGTGACCCCGCGACCGCAAGGGGGCAACCCGAAGCCGCGCATCTTCCGCCTGCCGCAGGCGCAGGGCATCATCAACCGCATGGGTTTCAATAACGGCGGCGTGGATGCTTTCGTCGCCAATGTGCAGGCCTCGCGCTTCTACCAGGACAAGCAGGGCGTGCTCGGCCTGAACATCGGCAAGAACGCCGACACCCCGATCGAGCGCGCAGCCGACGATTACCTGCACTGCCTGCGCAAGGTCTACCCCTACGCCAGCTACGTCACCGTCAACATCTCCTCGCCGAACACCAAGAACCTGCGCCAGCTGCAGGGCGAGTCCGAGCTCGACGCCCTGCTGTCGCAGCTGAAGGAAGAGCAGCTGCGCCTGGCCGACCAGCACCGGCGCTACGTGCCGGTGGCGCTGAAGATCGCCCCGGACATCGACGGCGACCAGGTGCGCAACATCGCGGGCGCCCTGCTGCGCCACAAGATCGACGGGGTGATCGCCACCAACACCACGCTCAGCCGCACTGCCGTGCAGGGCATGCAGCATGGCGAGGAAGCCGGCGGCCTGTCCGGCGCGCCGGTGTTCGAGCTGTCCAACACGGTGATCCGCTTGCTGAAAGCCGAGCTGGGCGACGCGCTGCCGATCATCGGCGTCGGCGGCATCATGCGCGGCGAGGATGCGCGCGCCAAGATCGCCGCCGGCGCCCAGCTGGTGCAGCTCTACACCGGCTTCATCTACGCCGGCCCGGCGCTGGTGCGCGACTGCGCCGCCGCCTTGCGCCGATAATGTGGAGCAGGCCAGGAGAACCCGCATGGAACGCAAGCAGCTTGGATTGACCGACTTGATGGTGTCGAAGGTCGCCCTCGGCACCATGACCTTCGGCGAGCAGAACACGGAAGAGGAAGCGCACAGCCAGCTCGACTATGCGTTTGAGCGCGGCATCAACTTCATCGACACCGCCGAGATGTATCCGGTGATGGCGCGCGCCGAAACGCAGGGGTCGACCGAGCGCTTCATCGGCAGCTGGCTCAGGAAGACCGGGCGGCGCCGGGACGTGGTCCTGGCCACCAAGATCGCCGGCCCGAACGTGAACATGCCCTGGATCCGCGGCGCCAATCACTGCCTGGATGCGACCAATGTCCGCGCAGCCGTCGAGGACAGCCTGCGCCGCCTGCACACCGATTACATCGACCTCTACCAGATCCACTGGCCGAGCCGCAACCTGCCGATCTTCGGGGCCAACAGCTTCAACCCGCAGGCCGAGCGCCCCGCCGTGCCGATCGAGGAGACCCTCGGTGCGCTCAGTGAGATGGTGCAGGCCGGGACGATCCGCTACGTCGGCGTGTCGAACGAGAGCGCCTGGGGCGTGTGCGAGTACATCAAGCAGGCGGAGATGCACGGCCTGCCGCGCATCGCCACCGTGCAGAACCTCTACAACCTGGCGGCGCGCGCGTTCGAGACCAGCCTGATGGACGAAGCCTGCTACCGCGAGGGCGTGAGCCTGCTGGCCTACAGTCCCCTCGCCTTCGGGCAGCTGACAAGCAAGTACCTGGACAATCCGCAGGCGCGCGGGCGGCTGACGATCTTCCCGCAGAACTGGAGTCCGCGCTATGTGCGCCCGGGCGTGCTGGCGGCCACCGCGGAGTATGCCGCACTGGCGCGCGAGAATGGATTGAGCCCCGCGCAGATGGCGCTGGCCTGGTGCTATTCGCGCTGGTTCGTGGGCTCGACCATCATCGGCGCCACCAATCTGGCGCAGCTGAAGGAGAACATCGATGCGGCGGACCTGGTGCTGTCACCGGAAGTCATGGCCGGCATCGATGCGATTCATGCGAAGTACACCAATCCAGGGCAGTAGACCGTAGGGTGGGCCTGGGTGGCCCCGCGGTCCCCCGCCCACGCGTTCAACGAACGGAATTGCGCCACGGAGCGGGCCATGAGACGTGGTTTGGACGCGTGGGCGGAGGACCGCCCACCCTACTCACTCGACGGCCTGCAATGCCTTCTCGATGTCCGAACGCGTGTAGCCCTGGGCGAAGCGCTCGATGAAGTGGTAGGCGTACGCCCGCAGGTAGGCGCCCTTGCGCACCGCAAGCCGCGTCACGTTCGGCGCGAACAGGTGCGAGGCCTCGATCGCCCGCATTCCCTTGTCGCGGCCGTGGTCGAAGGCCATCGAGGCCACGATTCCCACGCCCATGCCCAGCGCTACGTACTGCTTGATGACGTCCGAGTCCATCGCGGTCAGGACGATGTCCGGCGCCAGGCCGGCTTCGCGGAAGGCGGCGTCGATGTGGCTGCGGCCGGTGAAGCCGACGTCGTAGGTGATGAGCGGGTACTCGGCCAGGTCTTCGAGGCGCAACGGGGTGCCGTTCGACATGATCGGGTGGCCTTCCGGCGCCACCACCAGGTGGCTCCAGCGGTAGCAAGGGAAGGACACCAGGTCGGGAAAGGCCGACAGGCCCTCGGTGGCGATGCCGATGTCGGCCTTGCCCGACAGGACCCATTCCGCGATGTGTTCCGGCGCGCTCTGCTGCAGGGCGATGCGCACTTCCGGGTAGGCATTGCGGAAGGACTGCACCACCTGCGGCAGCGCATAGCGGGCCTGGGTGTGGGTGACGGCCACCGTCAGGGTGCCGCTGTCCTGGGCCGCGAATTCGGCGCTGGCCTGCTGCAGGTTCTCGGCCTCGACCAGCAGGCGCTCGACGATCTTGAGGATACCCTTGCCCGGCGGCGTGAGTCCGGTCAGGCGCTTGCCGTTGCGCTCGAAGATGACGACCCCGAGTTCGTCCTCGAGCTCGCGGATCTGGCGCGAGACGCCGGGCTGCGAGGTGAACAGCGCATTGGCCACCTCGGTCAGGTTGAAATCGCGGCGTGCCGCTTCGCGCACGGAGCGCAGCTGTTGGAAATTCATATACCTTCTCCTGCATCCACGAATACTTCGATCCGGCGCGGCTTGACCACCAGGGTGTCTCCCTCACGGAAGCCGTGGCGGGCAAAGAGTTCGTTCGGCATCACCGCCTCGATCAGCTGCTGGTTGTCGGCGCGCTCCAGGTCGAGCTGGGCCAGCGGGCCGATCGCATGGGCGCGGCGCAGCCTGGCGACGACGCCGCCTTTGTCGCCCTCGCCGGGCGTGTAGCGCTCGACGTCGAGGTCGTGCGGACGCACATAGCCGATGCCCTGGCCGTCGCGCGCACCCGCCGCCTGGAACTTCACATCGCCGCTGGCCAGCACGCCTTCCTGCACGCGTCCGTGGAAGAGGTTGACGTTGCCCAGGAAGCCGTACACGAACGGCGAGGCGGGCTGGTTGTACACCTCGCTCGGAGAACCGAGCTGCTCGATGCGGCCCTTGTTCATCAGGACCACTTGGTCGGCCACCTCGAGCGCCTCCTCCTGGTCGTGGGTGACGAAGATCGAGGTCACGTGCAGCTCGTCGTGGAGGCGGCGCAGCCAGCGGCGCAGTTCCTTGCGCACCTTGGCGTCCAGCGCGCCGAAGGGTTCGTCGAGCAGCAGTACGCGCGGCTCCACCGCAAGGGCGCGCGCCAGGGCGATGCGCTGGCGCTGGCCGCCCGAGAGCTGGGGCGGATAGCGGTCGGCGATCCAGTCAAGCTGCACGAGCTCCAGCAACTGCTTCACCTTGTCGCGGATCTGCTGCTCGGACGGGCGCTCCTTGCGCGGCTTCACGCGCAAACCAAAAGCGACGTTCTCGAACACCGTCATGTGCTTGAACAGCGCGTAGTGCTGGAACACGAAGCCGACCTGGCGCTCGCGCACGTGGCGGTGCGAGGCGTCTTCGCCGTCGAGCAGCACGGCGCCTGTATCGGGATGTTCAAGACCCGCGATCACGCGCAGCAGCGTGGTCTTGCCGCAGCCGGAAGGCCCCAGCAAGGCGGTCAGCTGGCCGTCGGGGAACTTGAGCGAAACGTCGTCGAGCGCAGTGAACTGGCCGAACTGTTTGCGGATGTGCTGGACTTCGATCGTCATTCTGCGTGCTCCAAATTGCGTGCGTCCGCGCTGCGTGCCTGGTGCAGACGCCATTCGACAAAACTCTTCACCGCGAGCGTCACCAGCGCCAGCAATGCCAGCAGCGACGCTACCGCGAAGGCAGCCGTGAAGTTGTATTCGTTATAGAGGATCTCGACGTGCAGCGGCATGGTGTTGGTCTCGCCGCGGATATGGCCCGACACCACCGAGACGGCGCCGAACTCGCCCATCGCCCTGGCGTTGCACAGGATGACGCCGTAGAGCAGGCCCCACTTGATGTTCGGGATGGTCACGCGCCAGAAGGTCGACCAGCCGGATGCGCCCAGCACCAGCGCGGCTTCTTCTTCCTCGGTGCCCTGCTGCTGCATCAGCGGGATCAGCTCGCGCGCGACAAACGGGAAGGTGATGAAGACCGTGGCCAGCACGATGCCCGGCACCGCGAACAGGATCTTGATGTCGTGCTCCATCAGCCATTCGCCGAACCAGCCCTGGGCGCCGAACAGCAGCACGTAGATCAGGCCCGCGATCACCGGCGAGACCGAGAACGGCAGGTCGATCAGGGTCAGGAGAAAACTCTTGCCGCGGAATTCGAACTTGGCGATGGCCCAGGCGGCGGCCACGCCGAACACGAGGTTCAAGGGCACCGAGATGCCGGCCGCGATCAGCGTGAGCTTGATGGCCGAGATCGCGTCCGGGTCGCGGATCGATTCGAGGTAGACGTCCCATCCCTTCTTGAGCGCCTCGGTGAAGACGGCGGCCAGGGGCACGAACAGGAACAGCGTCAGGAAGGCCAGGGCCGTTGCGATCAAGCCATAGCGCACCCAGTCCGGCTCCAGCACATTGGTCTTCGGCCGGCGCGCCGGGGCGGCCACTTTTGGGGCTGCCTTGAGGTTGTCGAGGACTGCGCTCATTTCTTTCCTGCCCGCTTGCGTGTCCAGGCCTGCAGCAGGTTGATCGTCAGCAGCAGGATGAAGGAGATGACCAGCATGACCACCGCGATCGCCGTGGCGCCCGCGTAGTCGTACTGCTCGAGTTTGGTGATGATGAAAAGCGGCGTGATCTCGGAAACCATCGGCAGGTTGCCGGCGATGAAGATCACCGAACCGTACTCGCCGGTGGCGCGGGCAAACGCCAGCGCGAAGCCGGTCAGCAGCGCGGGCACGATCGAGGGCAGCACCACGCGCCGGAAGGTCTGCAGCGGCGAGGCGCCCAGGCTGGCGGCGGCTTCTTCGAGCTCGCGCTCGGCCTCCTCCAGCACCGGCTGCACCGTGCGCACCACGAAAGGCAGGCCGATGAAGGTCAGCGCGATCAGCACGCCCAGCGGCGTGAACGCCACCTTGATGCCGACCTTGGCGAGCTGTTCGCCGATCAGGCCGTTGTGCGAGTACAGGGCCGTCAGGGTGATGCCGGCCACCGCGGTGGGCAGGGCGAACGGCAGGTCGACCAGGGCGTCGATGATGCGCTTGCCGGGGAAGGTGTAGCGCACCAGCACCCAGGCGACGATGCCGCCGAAGATGACGTTGATGAAGGCGGCCAGCAGCGAGGCGCCGAAGCTGAGCTTGTAGGAAGCGACCACGCGCTCGGACGTGACGGCGGTCCAGAAGGCGTCCCAGCTCATCGTGAAGGTCTTCAGGAAGACCGCCGACAGCGGGATCAGCACGATCAGCGCAAGGTAGAAAATCGTGAAGCCGAGGGAGATGCCGAAGCCGGGGATGACCCGGCGCGGCGATTTCCGCTGCGGCAAAGCAAGCGAGGTCATGGAGGCCCTTATTACAAATCCTTCTAACGGGCTTTCATAATCTCACGCAGTGCTTATATTACAAACGACGCATTCCTCATTTGCATAGACAGATCAGCTATTAGCTGCTGAACATCAGAACACCAGCTTGGCTGCGACGCCGGTCAGCGTCATCGCGAGCAGGCCCCGCAGCACGCGCTCGGGCACCTTGCGCGCCGCCATGGCGCCCAGGGTGATGCCGGGCACCGAGCCGACGAGCAGGGTCAGCAGCAACATCCAGTCGATCGAGCCCAGCCACCAATGGCCGACCGCCGCGATGGCGGTGAGCGGCACCGCATAGGCGATGTCGGTGCCTGCCACCTCGGCCGGCGTCAGGCGCGGATAGAGCATTACCAGCAGGGTGGCGCCGATTGCGCCCGCGCCGATCGACGAGACGGTGACCAGCACACCCAGCACGGCGCCGGAGATGATGGTGGCGGCCGTCAGCGCCCTGCCCTGCAGCTGGCGCTCGGGATGGGCGCTGATCCAGGCCAGCATGCGCGCCCGGAACAGCAGCGCGACCACGGTCAGCATCACGGACACGGCGATCGAGTAGCGGATGACTTGCCCGATGTGCTGGTCGAGCGTGCCGAACTGGCTCAGGGCCAGGGTCGCCAGCAGGGCGGCAGGCAAGGCGCCGAGGCAGAGGCGGCCGACGATGGGCCACTGGACGGTACGGTTGAAACGGTGGGTGATGGTGCCGACGCCCTTGGTGATCGAGGCGAAGGCCAGGTCGGTGCCGACGGCGACGGAAGGGGAAACGCCGAACATCAGGGTGAGCAGGGGCGTCATGAGCGAACCGCCGCCGACGCCGGTCATACCGACCAGCAACCCTACCGCGAAACCTGCAATGATATACGTCGTCGACATCCACTTACCCTCATGTTGAGCCACAGGGTAAGGGGACTCGGCAGTGAAGCAAACAACAGGATTCTTATTTGCTTATGCGTAGGGTGGACGGCTGCGCCGTCCGCGCGTTCAACTCCCGGACGCACAGTGGCAGCTCACGAGGAATTTGAACGCGCGGACGGCAGAGCCGTCCACCCTACAGGATCAAAAAACAGATCCAAAAGCAATTACTTGTTCGGTTGCGGCGTCAGGCGCAGGTAAGGACGCGGCGAGGTGTAACCCTTCGGATACTTCTGCTCGATGACGGCCGGATCCTGCACGGTCAGCGGGATGATGACGTCGTCGCCATCCTTCCAGTTGCCCGGCGTGGCGACGGTGTAGCCGTCGGTCAGTTGCAGGGCGTCGATCACGCGCAGCACTTCGTCGAAGTTGCGGCCGGTGCTCATCGGGTAGGTGATGGTCAGGCGCACTTTCTTGGCCGGGTCGATCACGAACAGCGAACGCACGGTGGCGGTGGCCGAGGCTTCCGGGTGGATCATGTCGTACAGGGTGGAAACCGATTTGTCGGCGTCGGCGATGATCGGGAAGCCGACCACGGTCTGCTGGGTTTCCTCGATGTCCTTGATCCATTCGCGGTGCTGGTCGGCCGGGTCGACCGACAGTGCGATCGCCTTGACGTTGCGCTTGTCGAATTCCGGCTTCAGCTTGGCGGTCAGGCCCAGCTCGGTCGTGCAGACCGGCGTGAAGTCGGCCGGGTGCGAGAACAGCACCACCCAGGAATCGCCCGCCCACTCGTGGAAGCGGATCTTGCCGATGCTGGATTCCTGTTCGAAATCGGGCGCGGTATCGCCGAGGCGTAAGGTCATGTCATTTTCTCCGTTGATGGGTGAACAGTCCCTAGTCTACTTGGACGCGGGGATGAATCAAACGACAGCTTTCTTATTTGCTTGTACTGCCAGTGCATGAACTACATGAAACGGTTGTACAGCACGACAGACCAGGTCGCCAGGGCCAGCAGCAAGGTCAACGCTACCGCCGCGCTGCCCATGTCCTTGGCGACCTTGGACAGTGGATGGCGCTCGAGCGAGATGCGGTCGACGATGGCTTCGATCGCCGAGTTGACGATCTCGACGATCAGCACCAGCACCAGCACGCCCACCAGCACCAGCTTCTGGAAGCTGGACACCGGCAGCAGCAGGGCGGCAATGGTGGCGATCGCGATCACCACGACCTCCTGGCGGAAGGCGGCCTCGCTGCGCCAGGCCCAGGACAGGCCGTCCCAGGTATTGCGGCAGGCCGCCAACAGGCGCGCGATGCCGCGCTTGGTCTTGAATTCGCTGATCGGGTGTTCCATGATGGTCGATGTCATTGCCGGACTGTCATTATGCCGCGCCGGCGGCAGATTGCACACCGTAGCCCATCGGTTTGCATCTCCGTTTCACATCATGGTATAAAGTGTGAATACTGCACTGCACCAAGCACATCATGAAAATGGAAACCCTAGACGCGGCGCCGGTTTCGGCGCCTGCCAAGACCTCGATCCAGGTGATCGAGCGCATGATGGCGCTGCTCGACGCGCTGGCCAACTACTCCGACCCCGTGAGCCTGAAGGAGCTGTCGAAGGTCTCGGGCCTGCATCCCTCGACCGCGCACCGCATCCTGAACGACATGGTCGTCACCCGCTTCGTGGACCGGGTCGAGCCGGGCACCTACCGCCTCGGCATGCGCCTGCTGGAACTGGGCAATGTGGTGAAAAGCCGCCTGTCGGTGCGCGAAGCGGCGCTCGACTTCATGCGCTCGCTGCACAAGAAGACCCAGCAGACCGTGAACCTGTCGGTGCGCCAGGGCGACGAGATCGTCTACATCGACCGCGCCTACTCCGAGCGCTCCGGCATGCAGGTGGTGCGCGCCATCGGCGGCCGCGCGCCGCTGCACCTGACCTCGACCGGCAAGCTGTTCCTGTCGATCGACGACGCCAAGACCATCCGCGCCTACGCCACCCGTACGGGCCTGGCAGGCCACAACAAGAATTCGATCACCGACCTGGCGCGCTTCGAGCGCGAGCTGAGCCTGGTGCGCGCGCGCGGCTATGCGCGCGACAACGAGGAACTGGAACTGGGCGTGCGCTGCATGGCCGCCGGCATTTTCGACGACAGCGGCAAGCTGGTGGCGGGCCTGTCGATCTCGGCCCCGGCCGACCGCCTGCAGGAAGAATGGCTGGAAGACCTGGTGCAGACGGCGTCGAGCATCTCGGCGACGCTGGGCTACCGCCCTGCCCCGGCTATCTGAGCAAGCGCTTCAGTGCAGCGCCGGCGCCGCCGCGCTGTAGCTGCCGATGACGGGCGTACTGCCCGTCTCGCCCAGGGTGCCCGGGGCCAGCACGTCGAGCTTGCCGGGCGCCAGCGCTTCCAGGAAGCGGCGCACCCGGCCGGCGTCGGCGGTGCGCGACATCTTCCCCTTCGAATCGAGGAAGACCATGATCACGTTGCGGCCATGGATGGCGGCCTGCATCACCAGGCAGCGTCCCGCTTCGTTGATGAAGCCGGTCTTCTGCAGGCCGATGTTCCAGTCAGGCAGCGCCACCAGGTAATTCGTGTTCGCGTAGCGCATCGGACGGCCGCTGGCCTTGACCACCGAATTCGGCGTCGTGGAATACTCGCGCAGCAGCGGCTCGCCATGGGCGGTGGCGACCAGGCGCGCCAGGTCGCGTGCACTCGACACATTGCGGCTCGACAGGCCGCTGGCATCCACGTAATGGGTGTCTTTCATGCCCAGTTCGTTCGCCTTGGCGTTCATGGCGGCCACGAAAGCATCGATGCCGCCGGGATAGTTGCGGCCCAGGGCCGACGCCGCGCGGTTTTCCGAACTCATCAGGGCAATGTGGAGCAGCTCGCGGCGCGTCATGCGCGTGCCCACCGGCAGGCGCGAGCTCGAATACTTGCGGCGGTCGACGTCGGCGTCGGTGATGCGCAGCACTTCGTCGAGGTCCTGCCTGGCCTGCACCACGACCAGGCCCGTCATGAGCTTGGTGATCGAGGCGATCGGCAGGGCGATGCTGGCGTTCTTCTCGAACAGCACTTCCGAGCTGTTCTGGTCCAGCACGAAGGCGACGTTGGAGCGCAGCGACAGGGGGTCGGCCGTGCGGCGCAGGCCGGCGACGTCGCCCAGGCTGCGCGGATCGATGGCGGGCGCGCCGGATGCGCGGCGCACCACGTGGTAAGTGACCTTGCGTTTGCCGCGCACCATTTCCACGCGGCGCACCATGCGCTGGCGGTTGTCGTCGGCGATGGCCTGGGCCAGGTCCTTGCGGCCGGCGCGCGCGGCCTTCTTCTTGCGCACCACTTTCTTGGCGCTGCCGCGCTTCTGCTTTTTCTTGACGGCCTCGCTCTTGCCGGCGCCCGCGCCGGCGCCTGCACCCGCCCCCGCGGCATGCACGGGCTGGAAGGCGAACAGCAGCGAAACGACGGCGGCCAATGCGAGCTTGAACATCTGAAAACCCTTCGACGCAAACTGATGAGGTACGAAATGCAGTGTAGCCGAACGGGGTGCTATCGCAAGAAAAATGTAAATTCCGTGCGGCAACAATGCAAAATACAACAACTCCTGTCCGACATTATTCCAGAAAGCGGGCGAAACCTTCCACCGGCTCGCGTTCGGTGACGAGGGTGTTTTCGATGCGTTCCGGATCGGCCCAACCCAGGGCCATGCCGCACACGACCATCTCGTTGGCAGGCAGGTGCAATTGCTGGGCGATCACGCGGTGGTATTGGGTGAAGGCGGCTTGCGGACAGGTGTCGAGCCCGCGGGCGCGCGCAGCCACCATGATGCTCTGCAAGAACATGCCGTAGTCGAGCCAGGAGCCCTGCTCCATGATGCGGTCGATCGTGAAGATCAGGCCGACCGGCGCGTCGAAGAAGCGGTAGTTGCGCGCATGCTGGGCCGCCATGCCGGCCTTGTTGTCGCGCGTGAGGCCCAGCAGCGAATACAGGTCCCAGCCGACCTTGCGGCGCCGGTCCACATAGGGCGAGATCCATTCGCGCGGATAATAGGCGTATTCCTCGCTGTGTTCCTTCGCCTGCTGCGGGTCGGCGTTCACCTGCCCAATGGCATCGGCCAGCCGCTCGCGCGCCTGCCCCGTCAGCACATAGACCTTCCACGGCTGGGTATTGGTGCCGGAAGGCGCGCGCGCCGCGACGTCGAGGATGCGCTCGATGTCTGCGCGCTCGACGTCGCGGTCGAGGAAGGCGCGGATCGAGCGGCGCGAGGTGATGGCCGCGTCGACGGCTTCCTGCTGGGGGCTGGTGATCATTGGGGGTCTCCTTGTTTTTTGACGACGAACGCCACGCCGGCCACCGCCACCGCCATGCCGGCCAGGGCCAGCGGGCTGAAGGCCTCGCCGAACAGGGCCCAGGCCATGATGGCGGTGGTGGGCGGGGTCAGGTAGAGCAGGCTCGTCACTTCCGTGGCCTGGCTGCGGCGGATCAGGGTGAACAGCAAAAAAATGGCGCCGATCGACAGCGCGAAGATCGACCACAGCCAGGCGAGGATGAAGTCCCTGCTCCAGGTGACGCTGGAAAACGCCGGGTCCAGGTCTTCGAGGAAGATTGCCAGCGGCAGCAGGACCACGACGGTGGCGCCGAACTGGATCACGGTGCCGGTGCGCAGGTCGAAGGACGGGCACCAGCGTTTCTGGTACAGCGTCCCGGCGGTAATACAACACAGGGCGAACACGCACAGCAGGATGCCGGCGAGCGTCAGGCCGGCCAGGTGCAGCTTGGCGTACACCACCAGCGTCACGCCCGACAGGCCCAGCACCAGCCCGAGCCACTGGCGCGGCCGTACGCGTTCGCCGATCAGGGGCGCGCAGGCTGCCGTGAGGATGGGCTGCATGCCGACGATCAGGGCGGTGAGCCCCGCGGGCATGCCGAGCTTGATCGCGGCCCAGACGCCGCCCAGGTAGCCGGCCTGCAGCAGCAGGCCCGCCACCGCCACGTGCAGGATCCGGCCGCGCGGCCAGGAGGCGCGGAACAACAGCACCATCGGCAGCAGCACGGCCAGCGCGCCGAGGCAGCGCAGGATCAGGAAGGTCAGCGGCGGCGCATACGGCAGGCCGAGCTTGGCGACGATGAAGCCGGTGCTCCACAGGAAGACGAAGAACAGGGGCACGGGCGACAGCCAGGAGCTGGAAGTGGCTGGATGCGCGGGGGAAGATGTGCCGTGCGACATGGGCAAGATGCTGCACAGCAGCTTAATGAAAACACAAGTGGCTAGTCTAGCATGCTGCCGGGGGCCTCGCCGGATAGTCCCACGGCGCCTGAATTATTGCGTTATATCAATAACAAGATGTTGAAATTTCTTAGTAGGAATGCATTCAAGAAATTTATGCACACAATCATGGTGCAGCGCGTCAAAATCGCTTGACTCCCCTATCCAATTGCGTGAAAATTCGCCCTGTTGCGGTGCACAATAAAGAGTTTCGTTGCTATTCGACGGAAAAAACCTGCCTCACCGGTCCAAGCAACATTTCATCCACTGTACGTATTGAATTTTGGAGATCCACATGTTTGCAATTCCTGAGCAGTTCTCGAACGCCACCAAAGCCAACCTGGAATCGCAGTTCGCCCTGTTTTCCTCGCTGACCACCAAGACCTTCGAAAGCGTCGAGAAACTGGTCGACCTGAACATCAGCACTGCCCGCGCTTCCCTGGAAACCTCGTCGAACGTCGCTCGCCAGCTGCTGAGCGCCAAGGATCCGCAGGAGTTCTTCTCGGTGAGCGCTTCGCAGGCCCAGCCGAGCGCCGAAACCGCCCTGTCCTACAGCCGCCAGCTCGCCTCGATCGCCACCAGCACCGGCGCCGAGTTCTCGAAGGCCGCCGAAGGCCAGATCGTCGAAGCCAACCGCAAGGTGATCTCGCTGGTCGACGAAGTGAGCAAGAACGCCCCGGCCGGTTCGGAAAGCTATGTTGCCGCCGTCAAGACCGCGATCAGCAACGCCAACGCCGGCTACGAGCAGTTCAGCAAGACCACCAAGCAGGCCGTCGAAGCCATCGAGTCGAACCTGAACGCCGCCGTGAGCCAGTTTTCGGGCACCGCCCGCAAGGCGACCAACACCGCGACTGCTGCGACTGCCGCCGCTGCGGCCTAAGCTGCGCATCGTGAAGTAGAAAAGCCGGGACGGCGACGTCCCGGCTTTTTGTTTTTCGTAGGGTGGTCGGCTCTGCCGACCGCGCGTTCAACTCCGGCATGCACTGTGGCTGCACAGGGTCTGGCTGAACGCGCGGACGGCGAAGCCGTCCACCCTACTCCCCTAGATACGCCGCCTGCACCCGCGGATCGTCCAGCATCTGCGCCGCATTCCCCGTCATGATCAAGCTCCCCGACTCCATCACATAGCCCCGGTGGGCCGCCTGCAGCGCCAGCCTGGCGTTCTGCTCGACCAGCAGGATCGTGATGCCCTGCCGCGATACGTCGCGGATCACCTCGAAGATCTTCTCGACCATGATCGGCGACAGCCCCATCGAGGGCTCGTCCAGCAGCAGCAAGGTCGGATGGCACATCAGGGCGCGCGCCATCGCCAGCATCTGCTGCTCGCCGCCCGACAGCGTGCCGGCCAGCTGGCTCGAACGCTCCTTCAGGCGCGGGAAGACCGCGTACCACTTCTCGATGTCCTGGGCGATGCCCGCCTTGTCATTGCGCGTGTACGCGCCCATGAGCAGGTTCTCGTGGATGCTCATGCGGGTGAAGACGCCCCGCCCTTCCGGCACCATGGCGAGCTTCTGCTGCACCATGCGGAACGACGGCGTGCCCGTCAAAGGCTGGCCGAGGTAGAGGATCTCGCCTTCGACCTTGCTGGGCGGGAGGGTGCCGGTGATCGCCTTCAGGGTGGTGGTCTTGCCGGCGCCGTTGGCGCCGATCAGGGTCACCAGCTCGCCCCGGTTGACCTCCAGGTCCAGTCCCTTGACCGCCTTGATGCCGCCGTAGGCGACCTTCAGGCCGCTTACCTTCAGGATGTTCTCAGTCATTCCTGCGCTCCGCCGAGGTAGGCCTTGATCACGGCCTCGTTCTTCTGGATTTCGCTCGGCAATCCTTCGGCGATCTGCTTGCCGTATTCGAGCACGGTGATGCGGTCGCACAGGCCCATCATGAGCTTGACGTCGTGCTCGATCAGCAGCACGGTCTTGCCTTCGTTCCTGATTTTCACGAGCAGCTCGCGCAGGGCCAGCTTCTCGGTGGCGTTCATGCCGGCCGCCGGTTCGTCCAGCGCCAGCAGCTGCGGCTCGGTCGCCAGCGCGCGGGCGATCTCGAGGCGGCGCTGGTCGCCGTAGGACAGGTATTTGGCGGTGCGGCCGGCGTACTGGCCGATGCCCACGAAATCGAGCAGCTCCTGGGCGCGCCGGCGGATCGCCGCCTCTTCCTCGCGCGCCGCCTTGTGGCGGAAGATCGCGCCGAACACGCCCTGGCGGGTGCGCACGTGGCGCCCGACCATCACGTTCTCGAGCGCCGTCATCTCGCCGAACAGGCGGATGTTCTGGAAGGTGCGCGCGATGCCCGCCTTGGCCACCGCGTGCGGGGCCGAGGGCGAATACGGCTTGCCGGCCAGCTCGAAGCTGCCGCTGTCGGGCTGGTACAGGCCGGTGATCACGTTGAAGAAGGTGGTCTTGCCGGCGCCGTTGGGGCCGATCAATCCGACGATCTGGCCGCGCGCGATGCGGATGCCGACGTCGGTCAGCGCCTGCAGGCCGCCGAAGCGCTTGTTCACGCCGGCGATGTTCAGGAGAAGCTCGCTCACGCCTTGGCCTCCTCGTCTTCCTCGCGGGCGAGGGCCGCGTTGGGCCGCTCTTCCCGGTTCGGCGACGGCCACAGGCCGGCCGGATTGAACAGCATGATCAGGACCAGGGCCAGGCCGTAGAGCAGCTGGCGCAGCACCTCGGCGTCGATCAGGACGGTGCCGAACAGCGCCTGCTGGGCCGGCTCCACCACGTGGCGCAGCACTTCGGGCAGCGCCGCCAGCAGCACGCCGCCCAGCACCACGCCGGGGATGTGGCCGATCCCGCCCAGCACCACCATGGCCAGCACGGCGATCGATTCCTTCAGCTCGAAGGAGTCGGGCGACACGAAGCCCTGGAAGGCGCCGAACATGGCGCCGGCCACGCCGCCGAAACTGGCCCCCATGGCGAAGGCCAGCAGCTTGACGTTGCGGGTGTTGATGCCCATGGCCTTGGCCGCGATCTCGTCCTCGCGGATCGCCACCCAGGCGCGGCCCAGGCGCGAATGCTGCAGCCGGCTGGTGATGAAGATGGTCGCGATGGTCAGCAGCAGGAACAGGAAGTAGTAGGCGTTCACCGAGGGCATGGCGTAGCCGCCCACCTGCACCATGCCCTGCGCGCCCGCCTCCCCGGCCAGCGAGACCCCGAACACGCGGATCGGGTCGATCATGTTGATCCCCTGCGGCCCGTTGGTGAAGTTGATCGGGTCGTTCAGGTTGTTCATGAAGATGCGGATGATCTCGCCGAAGCCCAGCGTCACGATGGCGAGGTAGTCGCCGCGCAGCTTCAGGGTCGGGGCACCCAGCAGTGCGCCGAACAGGGCCGCCACGAAAGCCGCCAGCGGCACGATTGCCCACACCGACAGGTGGATGCCGTTCTGCTGGATCTCGGGCCCGAAGAAGGCCACCAGGGCGTCGCCCAGCGCGGGCGAATAATAGATGAGCGACTCCAGCAGGCTGGCGAACTGCGGCGAGGAGAACAGGCCGGCCAGGTAGGCGCCGACCGCGAAGAAGGCGATGTAGCCCAGGTCGAGGAGGCCGGCGAAGCCGACCACGATGTTCAGGCCCAGCGCCAGCATGATGTAGAGCAGCGCCAGGTCGATGATGCGCACCCAGGAGTTGCCGTACTGGGAAGCGACGAAGGGGAAGACCAGCATCAGGACGAGCAGCGCCGCCATGCTGATATACGCCTGGCGCGGCTTGTGCTGGACGTCGAAAGTCAGGAGTGCCATGTTCTGTCCTCCCGGCTCAGGCGCGGTCCGCCACGCGCTCGCCCATGATGCCCGAGGGGCGCAGGGTCAGCACGAGGATCAGCACGACGAAGGCGAAGATGTCCTGGTAGTGGCTGCCCAGGAAGCCGCCGGTGAAGTCGCCGATGTAGCCGGCGCCGAGCGCTTCGATGATGCCCAGCAGGATGCCGCCGATCATGGCGCCGTAGATGTTGCCGATCCCGCCCAGCACCGCGGCGCAGAAGGCCTTCATCCCCGGCAGCACGCCCATGGTGAAGGTGATCGAAGCATAGTTGGCGCCCCACATCACGCCGGCCACCGCCGCCAGCGCGGCGCCAATGGCGAAGGTGGCGACGATCACGCGGTTGGAGTCCACCCCCATCAGGCCGGCCACGCGCGGGTTCTCGGCCACGGCGCGCATCGCCCGGCCCATCCTGGTGCGCTCGACCAGCAGCACCAGGGCGACCATGGCCACGGCCGCCAGCACCAGCAGCAGGATCTGGGTGTGCGAGATCAGGGCCCCGCCAATGTTGACCGGTTCGGGCGAGAGCAGCTGCGGGAAAGGCAGCGGGCTGCGGCCCCAGATCATCATGGCGAAGGTCTGCAGCAGGATCGACACGCCGATCGCCGTGATCAGGGGCGCCAGGCGCGGCGCATTGCGCAGCCGGCGGTAGGCGATCCGCTCGATCAGGATGTTGACCAGGATGGCCATGGGAATCGCGCCGAGGATGGCGATGGCCAGCTGCACTCCGCCGGACAGGCCGGGCGCATGGGTCTCGAGCAGCTTGAGGATGGACAGGCCGATCATGGCGCCGACCATGAGCACGTCGCCGTGGGCGAAGTTGATCAGGTTGAGCACCCCGTAGACCATGGTGTAGCCGAGGGCGATCAGGGCATACATGCTGCCCAGCACCAGGCCGTTGAGGATTTGTTGAAGGAAGGTTTCCATCTGTGCGCGTTATGCCCTGCTCGAAGAAAAACGGCACTGCCGGGTATCCCCGCAGTGCCGTTCCTGGCCTGGCGTTCAGTTCCGATGGCCGCCATCATAACTTGGCAAATGGAAAACTAATACCGGAAAACCTGCCGTTTCGGCAAATTTGTTTCTTGTACAGACAGCTCAGGCGCTTTCCGCGCGCGCACCGTCCAGGCCTTTCGGCAGCGGGAACACGACGTGCTCTTCCACGCCCTCGAGCGCGCGCACGCTGGCCGCGCCCAGCTCCTTCAGGCGGTCGATCACGGCCTGCACCAGCACTTCCGGGGCCGAGGCGCCGGCCGTGACGCCGATGCGCTTCTTGCCTGCGATCCATTGCGGGTCAATGGCATCGGCCTTGTCGACCATATAGGCCGGCGTGCCCATCTTGTCCGCTACCTCGCGCAGGCGGTTCGAGTTCGAGCTGTTCGGGCTGCCGACCACGACCACGACCTCGACCTGCGGCGCCAGGAACTTCACGGCTTCCTGGCGGTTGGTGGTGGCGTAGCAGATGTCGCCCTTCTTCGGCTCGATGATGTTCGGGAAGCGCACCTTCAGTGCGGCGATGATGTCGGCGGTGTCGTCGACCGACAGCGTGGTCTGCGACACATAAGCCAGCTGGTCCGGGTTGTTGACCGCCAGCTTTGCCACGTCGTCGACGGTCTCGACCAGGTGCATGCCCTCTTCCGCCTGGCCCATGGTGCCTTCGACTTCCGGGTGGCCGTCGTGGCCGATCATGATGATCTCGCAGCCCTGCTTGCGCATCTTGGCCACTTCCACGTGGACCTTGGTCACCAGTGGGCAGGTGGCGTCGAAGATGGTCAGGCCGCGCGCTTCCGCGTCCGCGCGCACCGCCTTCGAGACGCCGTGGGCCGAGAACACCAGGGTATTACCCGACGGAACATCTTCCAGTTCCTCGATGAAGATCGCGCCCTTGTTGCGCAGGTCTTCCACGACATAGGCGTTGTGCACGATCTCGTGACGCACGTAGATCGGGGCGCCGAACTGGCGCAGCGCGCGCTCGACGATCTCGATGGCGCGGTCGACGCCGGCGCAGAAGCCGCGCGGCTGGGCGAGGAGGATTTCGTTTTCCATTTTGTTCCTGTTTACAGAACCGAGATCAGTTTCACTTCGAAACGCAGGGCCTGGCCGGCCAGCGGGTGGTTGAAGTCGAACAGCGCGCTGGTCTCGCGCATTTCCAGCAGCACGCCGGCGAAGCGGCCGCCCTTCGGCGCGTTGAATTCGATCAGCTCGCCTACCTTGTAGTCGGCCCCCGGCACGGAGTTCTCTTCCAGCGTCGCCTTCGAGACCGGCTGGACCAGCTCGGGATTGCGATCGCCGAATGCGTCGGCCGCGCTCAGCTCGAAAATTTCGTGGGCGCCTTCCGGCAGGCCGATCAGGCGCGATTCGAGAAAGGGCGCCAGCTGGCCCTGGCCCAGCAGCAAGGTGGCCGGGGTGCCGCTGAAGGTAGTGATGAGATCAGTACCGTCGGCGGTGGCAAGCCGATAATGCAGGGTCAGGTAGGAGGATGCGTTGACGACGGGTGCGTTGGACATGTTCTTTGTTGTGACAGGCAGGCCTGATTCAGGCAAACCGCTATTTTACCGCTACTGGGCCCGGGCCGCGCCGCGGCGCCGCAGTTTGCCCCCTTATCTACGACATTTCTGCCCCATTTTTTGTCAAGGATCCCACGATGAGAATCACGGAATGGCCGGAAGAGCAACGCCCGCGCGAACGGCTGCTGCGCGCCGGCCCCGCTGCCCTGTCGGACACGGAACTGCTGGCGATATTCCTGCGCGTCGGCGTGGCGGGAAAAAGCGCGGTGGCGCTGGCGCGCGACATGCTGGAGCATTTCGGCTCGCTGCACCGGCTGCTGCATGCCTCGGCCAGCGAATTCGGCCGCCTGCACGGGCTCGGCCCGGCCAAGTACGCCCAGTTGCAGGCGGCGATCGAGCTGACGCGGCGCGCGGTGGGCGAGGAGTTCCAGCGCACCGGACTCTGTTCGCCGGACGCGGTGCGCCACTACCTGCGCAACCAGTTCGCCCTGCAAGCCCACGAATCCTTCGTGGTGCTCTTCCTCGACGTCAAGAACCGCCTGATTCGTTTCAATGAAATGTTTCGCGGGACGCTGACCCATACCAGCGTCTACCCGCGCGAAGTGGTGAAGGCGGCGCTGCACTGCAATGCCGCCGCTGTGATCCTGGCGCACAACCACCCGTCCGGCCTGGCGGAGCCGAGCGAGGCCGACCTGCGCCTGACGTCAAGCCTCGTGCAGGCCCTGGCCCTGGTCGACATCCGCGTGCTGGACCACTTCGTGGTGGCCGGCGCGCAGGTGCACTCCTTCGCCGAGCACGGCCAGTTGTGAGGCGGCTTACTTCTTGAGCACCTTTTCCAGCTTGTCCATGTCGACGTGGTGGACGTAGTTGCCGATCGTCTTCGAGACGTCCGGGTTCGTCATCAATTCGAGCATCGCGACTTCGCCCAGGGCCTTGAAGGAGTTGAACAGGCCGGGCTGGCCTTCCTGCTCGATGGCCGCGCGGGTCTGCGTGGTGCAGTTCTCGCTCAGCAGGCGGGTCAGGAGCCCGGCAACCCGCTTGTCGGTTTCCGTCTGCACGGCCGCGTTCACCGTGGCCAGGCTGCGCATGTCCGGATGCGCGGACATGGCGATGAAGACCCAGCGCGCCAGGTCCTTGCGGTCTTTGCCGCTGGTATTGTCTTTGAGGCATTCGCCCAGTGCAGTGCTTGCCGGACCCGCGATGGCGGCCTGGGGTGCGAGGATGGCGAGGCTGAAGAACAGGCTGGCGAGGAGGCGCATGTGGAACTTTCGGTAGAGTGGAAAACGACGCCCCGGACTCTAGCACGCATATCCTAGAAGCAACAATTCACTGCGCATTGAATGAAGAAAAACAGGAACAGGCGAGCTCATCTTCAATTGTTAAATATTTGAATCTGCAAAAGACACACTTGTTTTTCGCAAGTGATTGATTTGCTTTCGGTTTTCACGCTATACTCTCGTTTTTCCAATCCTGGATATTCTTAAGGAGTGCACTATGGCACGTGTCTGCCAAGTTACCGGCAAGGGAGTGATGGTTGGCAACAACGTCTCCCACGCTAACAACAAAACCAAGCGTCGTTTCCTGCCGAACCTGCAGA
>Ga0209023_10001181_pt1 | contig 35959 bp, 31 predicted proteins | sample LakOneMetagenome_FD_187468 | JGI IMG/M metagenome (GOLD analysis project Ga0209023, IMG submission 187468) | Freshwater and sediment microbial communities from Lake Erie, Canada (SPAdes) (version 2) | ecosystem: Environmental > Aquatic > Freshwater > Lentic | place: Lake Erie, Canada...
TGGTGGCGGTCGGGGTGGTGGCGGTCGTGGTGGTTGCCGGAGCAGGGCTCACGGTTGGGACCCTCACACGGCTCCTGACCCGTAGCGAGAGGGATCGGCGCATCACACGTGCGCCGTGGCAGCGCAGTTCCAGGGTCGCCGCCGACGCCGACAGCGGCGGTAGCGTCGCGCTGAGATCATGGCGACCGGCGCCAACGGACAGCCGGAGCCGGCGGTGGCCGAGGCGCGCGCTTGCGCCGCGGCAGGCCTTCTCACGCACGATGACCAGTTTGTCGGCGCGGCCGTCACGGTTGGCGTCCGACACCGTGACGCGTTGCTGCGGAGCCGCAGCAAGGCCCGGGACGGGAGCGGCAACCATGATCAGCACGAAGGCGGCCGCTGCGGAAAGTGTTTTCACCTTCGCCGGATCGGCAGCCGCCCGAGCGCTGGGCACGGGAGGCCCGGATCGCGGACGGCTGTTCGACGGCCAATCACTTGAAAAGTGGACGGCTGTACGACGGCCAGTGCTGCGCGTGGTCAGGAGCTAAGCTCGCGTCGTGCCATCAGGGACCGCCACGACCGGCTCCGACTCGGTCTGCGCGATCGTTGTCACGTTCAACCGGCGAGAGCTGCTTCGCGGCTGCCTGCAGCGACTCGGCGCTCAGACGCACGTGGTTGACCGCATCATCGTCGTCGACAACGCGAGCGGTGACGGCACGCCTGAGATGGTCGCGGCCGAGTTCCCGGACGTGGTGCTGGTGCGTCTGCCGGAGAACGTTGGCGGTGCCGGCGGCTTCCACGCCGGACTCGAGCGCGGCATGGAGCTGGGCCACGACTGGCTCTGGCTGCTCGACGACGATACGTACGCAACGCCCGAGGCGCTTGCCGCGCTCCTGGCCGGCGCCCAGCGCGCACCCGTCAAGCCGATGCTGCTGGCCAGCCAGGTGCGTTGGAAGGACGAGAGCCTGCACCCGATGAACGTGTCGCTGCCGCGTTGGAACGATCTCGACCTGATGATGCAGTCGGCCGCCCACGGCCTGCTCGAGATTCGCTGGAGCACCTACGTCTCGGTGGCGATTCGCCGCGAGGCGCTCGAGCGCTACGGCCTGACCCGCGCGCACTACTTCCTCTGGGCTGACGACATCGAGCACACGGTGCGCATCCTGCGCAACGAACGCGGCTACCTGGTGCCCGAGAGCATCGTGCATCACTGGACGGAGACCGCCTATTCGCCGTCATCGGAGTTCACGCCGCGGTTCTACTACCACGTGCGCAACTCGATCCTGACGCTGCGCGGACAGAGCTTCGCGCCGGCCGAACGGGCCATCTATTTCATGCACACCGCCAACTCGATCGTCCAGTTTCTGCGGCGGCACGGCCGACGGTCCGAGGCTCGCTCGATCGTCCTTCGCGGCGTGCGCGACGGTCTCCGGGGGCCCGTCCAATGAGCGAGCAGGTGACGGCGATCGTCGGCGGCACGCCAGCTGCCCGGGCGCGCTGTCTCGCGGCCCTCGATCAGATGGCGATCGCCACGGCGACCGATCCGCAGTCGGCTCCGGACGGGCTGTTGTGGTTTCTCTCCTCGGCCGGGATCGCCGATCCCGAGACGCTGCCACGGCTGCTCGCAGCGCGCGTCGACGAGTCGGCGGAGATCGTGACCGGCGTTGCCGTCGATCCTCGCGGCGCGGTGATCCGCTGGTTGGCACCGACCGCACGCGGCTGTGACACCGCCGAGATGTACGCGATGGTGAGCCGATCGCACCTGCCGCTCGTGGCTGCGGGCGACGATTGTCTTCTCGTGCCGCGCAATCTGGCGATGACGGCCAACGCCGGCAAGGTCGAACGCTACGGCCGGCTCGCAGCGCGGGTGGCCGTCAGTGAGCTCCTCGAGGAGCATCGTGGTGTGATCGCGCCAGGCGCCCGCGTCACCGTCGAGCCGGCGGACGCGGGCCCGCTCAAGGTGCGTGATCTGGCGGACGGCCTGCGGGCGATCCGCGCCGGCGCGACGGTGCCGCGCGACCTGCTCAACATGGTCGCTCCGGGTCTCCGGTGAGCTAGAGCAGCGGGCGCCAGCCGGGCCCCGGATCCTCGAGCAGCCACCGACCGGGCGGCCACTCGAACGATTCCGGCCAGGCAAGCAGTGCCTCGGCGTCGCGGTCCACGAGTTCCTGCAGCAGCTCCTGCCAGCTCCCTGCGGCGGCCGCATCGATCGGCGCCTCCACCGTCAGCTTCGACCCGAACCGGCCCGGTCCGGGCGAGATCCTGAGCGGGAACACGAGCGCCTTGTGCAGCTTGGCGATGCGCGCGAGACCAGGCTGGACGAAGACGTCTCTGCCGAAGATCCGGACGGGGTGCCGACCGTGCATGTCCCAGGCGAGCAGCAATGCCTGGTTCTTGGCGAATGCCTCGGCGATCGGCCCGACCATCTGCTTGTTCGGGATCATCGTCACGCCTGCCTCGAATCCGTTGAGGATGTAGCGGCGATCGCGATACCCGGGAAACCCGGCCTGGGGTTCGGTCAACAGGTGCGAGGAGGCGACGATCGCCAGGTCGATGCCGGCGCGAGCGAGCGACTGCGGAGCATCTTGGAAGCCGCCCTGGTGCATCAGGGCGAGGACGACCGCCCGCCCGCTCGCCTGGGCCTCACGGATCCGTTCAACGCCCTCGAGCGGCAGGCTCCCGGACAGCCACGGCCGCCAGACCATCTCCGCCCTGCGCCCGCGGTGAAAGCCGTTGCGCCGTGCGGCGCGTTCCAGCGCCCGGTCGTCGAGCACCGATTCCGGAAAGGCCACGCGCATCAGGTCGATCTGATCACGGCGATACGCCTTGGAGAGCCGCCACTTGAGCTCACTGCGGAGCCACATCAGCAGCATCGCCACGCGCCAGGGCACGAGCCGGTGCGGTACCGGCGACACGTAGAGGCGGTGGATCGGCGACAGGCGTCCGGTGAGCTCCGGGAGGTCCTCTGGCCGCGGCAGACGCTGCGCCGCTTCCGTGCTGACGGTCATCGTCGCAGTCTAACGACCCGCAATCCGGGGTATGGCGGTTTTGCCGTACTCTCGGTGCGTGCGCAGCCGACGTCCGACGCGGGGTCACGTGGCAGCGATCCTCCGCCGAGGCCGCGACGCGGCCAGCCACCCGATCAGCCGCAACGCGGTCGCTCTCGGCTCGGTGCAGATCGCGACCTTCCTGCTGCCGTTGATCACGATCCCGTACCTCTCGCGGGTGCTCGGGCCGTCGGCGTTCGGCGCCCTCGTCCTGGCCCAGAGCATGTCCTTCCTGTTGGCCGCGGTCGTCGACTACGGGTTTACGACGTGGGGCGCACGCGAAGCAGCGACGCGGCGCAACAGCCCTGAAGGCCTCAGCAACCTGATGCGGGACATCATGAGCGCGAAGCTGCTCCTCGTGGTGCTCGCCGCGGTCGCCGCGGGTGTTGCGACGATCGCGCTCCCTGTGATCCGCGCGGATCCGGTGCTCGCCCTGCTGGCCTGGATCGCCGCCGTGGCCCAGGGAGCGATGCCGATGTGGCTCTTGATCGGCGTCGAGGACGTGCGTCGTGTCGCCGTGCTGCAACTCGCCACGCGGGCAGCGATCACGGCGCTGACGTTCGTGGTCGTGCAAGGCGACGGCGACGCACCCTGGGCAATGGCCCTCTTCGCACTCGCGGCGATCGTGCCGGCCCTTGCGACCACGATCCTGGCGGGCAAGCACGTCCGCTACCTCCGACCAGAGTGGGGGCGGGCCGTTGCCCCGATCCGCGCGGCGTGGCACATGTTCGTCGGCGTCGGGGCGTTCAGCCTCTACACGACCGCCAACGTCATGCTGCTCGGGTTCTTCGCAACGTCGGCGCAGGTCGGCAACTTCGGCGCGGCAGAACGCATCATTCGCGCCAGCACCGGGCTGATGTTGCCGCTGGCGACCGCCTCGCTTCCCCGCCTCGCGTTCCTGCTCTCGGAGGGACGCAGGCAGCGCGCGCTCCAGCTTCTGGGGTACCTCGCCCTGGCGATGGCGACGATCGGCGGGATCGGCACTACGCTGCTGGTTCTGTTCGCAGAACCGATCACCAACTTGATCTACGGCGCCGAATACCCACAGGCCGCTGACGTCCTTCGGATCCTCGGTCCGATCGTGTTGCTCGTCGCGGTCAGCAATGCCTGCGGGGCCGGCTGGCTCCTCGCCAACAACCTCGACCGGCAGGTCGTGCGGGTTGCGATCGCCGCGGCCGTGGTCAACGTTGCTCTCGCCGCCGTGCTTGCACCGGCGCACGGCCCGACCGGTATGGCGTTCGCAACGCTGACGGCGGAAATCGTCGTCCTGCTCGGCTGCGCCTTGGCGGTCTTCCGCAACGAGCGGTTGGTGAAATCGCAGGTGCACGCGTGAACGTGCGCTGGCCCGTCCTCGCTGCACTGGCGGCGCTGTGCCTGGGCCTCGCGGCGCTGCTGGTGACCCGCGGCGACGAGCAGCCGGCAGAGTCGTTCCGCTACAACCGGGATCGCCCGCTCGACATCTCCCGCAAGAAGACCGAAGCACCCGTCGCCGGGGTCCGGGTCGATCAGCTGACCTTCTCGAGCGCCGACGGCCAGCGGGTGCCGGCCAGGCTGATTCGCCCCGCGGCCGCGCCGAGCGAGCCGCAGGCCTGCCTGATCTTCATGAACGGATACGGCACGAACAGCGCCGATTCCGTCGCGCCGCTGGCGAGCGTCGCCGCCGCGGGCGTGCCCGTGCTGTTGATGGACGCGCGGCTCAACGGCGAACGCGAGCCGCGCCCTGGCGCCCGCGCCGAATCGATCCTTGACCCGGCGAAGACCGCCGCCGTGCTCCGCGCATCGGTCGTCGATGTGCGGCGAGCACTGGATGTGCTCGGCACCGACGAAGCTTGTGATCCGGCGCGGATCGCCGTCATCGGCGTATCCCAGGGCGCGATCATCATGACGATGGTCGCGGCCACCGACCGCCGGGTCGCGGCGAGCGCCCTGCTGATGCCGTCGCCGGATGCGCGCTCCGCCCGCACGGCGCTGAGGCGCATCCAGCCTGGAGCGTTGGAGAACCTGGGGGACGCCAAGCGGGAGCTTGATCCCTGGTTGCCGATGCGCTGGCTGCCCCGAATCGATCACGCCAAACCGGTGCTGCTGATGCGGGGAGCCACGGACCAGATCGTGCCGATCGAAGCGAGCAAGGCGCTCTTCGACCTCGCGCGCCGCAAGCGGCCGCAGACCACGCTGCGGGTGTCCCCCGGCGGCCACGATCCGTTCGGCGGCCCTGCCGCCCCGGCTGTCGCACGACAGATCCTGTCGTTTCTCAGCACGAACCTGAACGTCGACAATCTCGAGGCGATCTCCGGCCTCGCCGCGGCGATGCCGGCATATCGACCCCGTGACCCGCTCCGCGTCAGGCAGCGCACACTGCGCTCGCCGAGCCCATCGGTCGGCCTCGAACGCGTGCGGTTCTCCAGCAGCGACGGTGCGCGCGTGCCGGCACTGCTGCTGCTGCCGCGGGGCAAGCGCGCAGCGGGCCGCAGTTGCCTGATCGCAATGGGGGGCTCGGGAACGTCGGCACCGGAGCTGGCGAAGGCCGTCGGGCCGCTGACCCAGGCGGGCATCCCGGCGCTGGTGCTCGATGCCCGGCTGAACGGTGAGCGCCGGTCCAAAGGGACGTCGCTCGCCGAGGCGGCCCGGGACCCGCTCCTGGCAGCGGCGGCGATCGGTGGCTCGGTCGTCGATGTCCGCCGCGCGATCGACTACCTGCAGAGCACCGGCCGGTGCAGCCGCGGCGGGATCGCTCTCGCCGGGGTGACGGAGGCCGGCTACGTGATGCTCGCTGCCGCCGGGACGGACGATCGCGTGCGCACCACGATCGTCCTGAGTGGGGCCGGCGCCCAGACCACCAAAGCGCCCGCGAAGCCTGAGGCCGTGGCCCGGGTCGCCATGTCACGTGACCCCACACCGCCCGCGTCGTGGCTGCGGCAGGGTGCGCGCGACGGCGGTGTGCTCGTCGTGCGCGCAACCCCACGTCAGCTGATTCCGATTCCGGGCCGGTCCCGGTATACGATCGGCGCCGGCAAGTGCGGCCTCCTTGAGCCCGCGCAGCTGAGCGCGCAGGCTGGTGACACCGGAGCAGGCCTGCTGACGGCTTGGACGCGCGTCCTCGCCGCCGGCGCCGCGGGCTGGCGTTCCTGCCGGTCCTGATCGTCTTCTCCGGGAGTTCACAGCTCGGACTTGCGATCTTCGGCGCGACGTGCTGTCATCTGGTGCGTCGTGATGTGACTGCCTCAAACCGTGTCCTACGTCATATAATCCCGTTTGATGACCCCTCCAACCCAGCAAAAGCGTGTGCGTGCGCGGTTCTCCGTGCTCGACGGCGGTCGCGCAAGGGAGCGCTGGCACGGGGCGCACGGCGGACGCGAGGCCTTCGATCTCGGGCCGATGCTGCGCCGCGATTCGCTGATCCGGCGCGCGCTCGTCATTTCGGATGTGCTCGCGGTGACGGTGGCCATCGTGTTGGCCACGATTGTGATCGGCGCTGACGCTCTGCACCCGGCGGCCCTCGTGTTTCTGCCGATGATGGTCGGCTGGGCCAAGGTGGCCGGACTGTACGACCGTGACGACATGCTGCTGCGCAAGACGACGCTGGACGAGGCGCCGGCGATCTTCCACCTGGCCGCGGTCGGCACGCTGATCGCCGTGATTCTTCAGCGGCCGATGTTCGACGGCCCGTTCGGCGGCGACCAGGTGCTGGGCCTGCTGCTGCTGCTGTTCCTGATCCCGCTCGTCTTTCGCGCGCTGACCCGGTTCGTGGTGCTGCGGCGCACGACGCCTGAGCGCTGCATCGTGGTCGGAAACCCGACCGAGACGCCAGCGGTGGCCCGACGTCTCTCCGACGATCACGGCATTCTTGCGACCCTGGTCGCTGAGGTACCGCTCGACTTCGAGCGTGACCGCGCTCAGGACTATGCGGACCTCGTGGACGCGATCTACCGTCACCGTCCTGATCGCGTGATCCTTACGCCGCGAACCGCCGACTCGGAAGCGGTGCTTGATGCGATCAGGCTGATCAAGCGGATCGGCGTCAAGGTTGCGCTGCGACCGCGCTTGTTCGACGTCGTCGGCTCGGCCGTGCGGTTCGACTCGATCCAAGGGCTGACGCTGCTGAGCGTGCCACCCTTCGGACTCAGTCGCTCGTCCCAGATGGTCAAACGCGCGATGGACGTCACCGGGGCCGTGGTCGGACTCGTTGCCATCGCTCCGCTCTTTGCGCTGATCGCCGTCCTGATCAAGCTCGACAGCAGCCGCGGCCCGGTGCTGTTCCGGCAGTTGCGCGTCGGCCGCGACGGCAAGAACTTCTCGATGCTGAAGTTCCGCACGATGGTCGAGGACGCGGACTCCCTGAAAGCCGAGCTGCTCCACCAGAACGAGGTCGAGGGGGTCTTCAAGATCAGTGACGACCCGCGCGTCACGAAGATCGGACGCGTCCTCCGTCGCAGCTCGCTCGACGAGCTTCCGCAGCTGCTCAACATCCTGCGCGGCGACATGTCGCTGGTTGGGCCGCGGCCCCTGATCGCCGACGAAGACCGTCAGGTTGAGGGCTGGAGCCGTCGTCGGCTCGCGCTGACACCGGGGATGACCGGTCCGTGGCAGGTACTCGGTGGCGCAAAGGTTCCGTTGCAGGAGATGGTCAAGATCGACTACCTGTACATCGCGAACTGGTCACTCTGGACCGACATCAAGATTCTCGCCCGCACCGTGGCGCACGTCGCCCGCAGACGGAACCTCTAGACCGCCCGCTCACACCGCGCGGAGCAGCGCGGAGACCAATCCCGCGGGCGTGTGCTCGGTCGCCTCCACGGCAGCCGTCAGGCCGTGGCTGCTGAGCTCCGCGGTGGTGATCGGGCCGATCGAGGCCAGCTTCAGACCGCTGGTTCGGAGCACGTCAGCACCGCCGGCAGCGGCACACAGCGCGCGGACCGAGGAGGCGGAGGTCAGCGTGGCCCAGTCGGCCTCGAGAACGCGGGCGGCGGTCCGCTCGTCGAGCTGTTCGTGCACCGTGACGTAGGGCTCCAGGACCTCGACGCGGGGTGTGCCCGCTGCGATCAGCGCATCGCTGATCACGGTCCGGCCGCCGCGGGCGCGCACGACAAGAGCGGCCTCCGTCGGTCGCCCGGCAAGCAGCTCAGCCAGGGATTCCCCCACCGCCCGGGCGGGGACGAGGTCGGCCGTGATCCCGAAGGCCTGGAGCGCGTCGGTGGTGCCTGGACCGATCGCGGCGATCTGCGCGGCGGCGAGCGCGCGTGCATCCCTGCCGTGGGCGTGCAGCGCGGAGAAGAAGGCACGCACCCCGTTCGGGCTCGAGAACACGATCAGGTCAAATGCGTGCAGCTCGGACGGCAACGAGAACGGCAACGGCTCGGGCTTGATCACGGCCGCTTCAATCACGCGGGCACCCTGGTCCCGCAACATGCCCGCGAGGTCCGAAGCCTGGGCCTTCGGGCGCGTCACGACGACGCTGACGTCCGCGAGGGGGCCGCCTTGGCGCCACGCCAGCTCCTCACCGAGCGCTGCGACGTCGCCCAGCACCACGATCGCCGGGGACTTGACGCCCGCGCCCTCGGCCAGCTCGGCGATCGTGCTGAGGGTTCCGTGCAGCGTCCGCTGATCGGGGAAGGTGGCACGTTCGATGACGGCGGCCGGCTGATCGCTGGGCCGCCCCTCGGCGATCATGACGCTCGCGATGTTGCGGAGCGACTTGACGCCCATGTAGTAGACGAGCGTGCCCGGGAATCCGGCGACGGCCGCCCAGTTCGCCTGGGCAGCGGCCTTGTCGGGTGCCTCGTGTCCGGTCATGAACGCGACGCCCGCTGCCATCCCGCGCTGGGTGACCGGAATCCCGGCATACGCCGGCGCAGCCACGCCCGCGGTCACGCCTGGGATCACCGTGAACGGGATGTCGTTGTCGCGGCAGAGTTGGGCCTCTTCGCCGCCTCGCCCGAAGACGAACGGGTCGCCGCCCTTGAGGCGGAGCACGCACTTCCCCGCACGGGCGTGCTCGAGGATCAGCCGCTCAGTCTCCTGCTGCGGAACCTGCCTGCCGCCGCCGATCTTGCCGACGTCGATCAGCTCGGCATCCGGCCGCGCGGTCAGCAGCACGTCCTGCGGGATCAGATGGTCGTGCAGGATCACGTCGGCCACCGTGACAGCCCTGGCCGCCGCGATCGTCATCAGCCCAGGATCCCCGGGACCGGAGCCGGCGAGGATGACGCGCCCCGACATCCTCAGCTCCCGTCCAGCATGGCGCGTGCCCCGAGCAGCTCCAGCCGCTCCAGGGCCAGCGCGGCCCGCTCGTTCGCGGTTCCGGCCTTGACGGTGTCGCGCAGACACGCGCGCCCGTCCGGCGTTCCGACATACACGTGCAGCGCCGACCCGTCGTCGTAGCTGCCGACCGGTGTCTCACAGCTGGCACCCAGGCCTTCCACGACCTGCCGCTCGGCGGCGAGTGCGGCCTGCGCGTCGGCGTCGATCATCACGGCGGGCAGGGTGCGCCCCTCCAACGCCAGGATGCCCTGCCCCGGCGCGGGCACGTACACGGTCGGGTCGAGCGCGCCGCCGATGCGGTCTGCAAGGCCGAGGCGATGCAGGCCGGCCGCAGCCAACACGATCGCGTCGGCCTCACCGGCATCGAGTTTGGCGATCCGCGTCGGGACGTTGCCGCGCAGTTCCACGATCTCCAGGTCCGGCCGCTCTGCGAGAAGCTGCGAGGCGCGCCGCAGCGAGGATGTTCCGACGCGCGCCCGGTGCGGCAGCTCCTCGATGCTGGCGGCGCCAACGAGCACATCGCGCGGGTCGGCGCGCGCCAGCACGGCGCCGATCTGCATCCCGTCGGCAAGCTCAGCCGTGCCGGGAACGTCCTTGGCGGAGTGGATCGCAAGGTCGATCTGGCCATCGATCAGGGCAGCCTCGATCGCGTCAACCCAACGGCTCTTGTCGCCGGCGACGCCGCTGTCACCACTGGTCGTGATCGTGATGATTTCGACGCTCGTCGCTGCCCCGGTCTCCTGCAAGGCGGCCGCCACCGACGCGGCCTGCGCCAGCGCCAGCGCGCTGCCACGGGTGCCGAGACGCACCATCAGGGCCGAAGTTCGCGGACGTCCGCTTCGGGCGCCGGGCCGTCGAGGGCTTCGTCACGCTGCTCGCTGTCACCGTCCGCGCCGAGGCCGAACAGCTCGCGCACCACCTGCACCCGCGCATGCGCCGGGCTGCCTGCAGGCTCGAGGCCCTTGAGCCGCACGGTCGGCTCGTGCAGCAGGCGCTGCATCAATGAGCGTGCCAGGGCGTCGACGCGCGCGAGGTCGCTCGGCGACGCGGTCTCCCAGCGGTTGGCGTTCTCCGCCAGCAACTGCTCGACGATGTCGGTGCCGTACTGACGCAGATCGGTGATCACCGGCATCACCTCCTGCTGGCCGAGCCAGCCGGCAAAGCGGCGGATCTCATCCTCCACGATCACCTCGGCGTGCCGCCGTTCGTCCTCGCGGACCTGCAGGTTCTTCTGCGCTGACTGCTGCAGGTCGTCCATGTCGTAGACGGTCACGCCCTCGATCCGCGCACAGGCGGGGTCAACGTCGCGCGGTACCGCGAGGTCGATCAGCAACAGCGGCCGGCCTTCGCGTTGGGCCGCGATGCTCGCGAGTTCGGAGGCCTCGATGATCGGGTGCGGCGAGGACGTGCTGGAGACGACGATGTCGGCGTTCACCAGCAGTTCCGGCAACATGTCGAGTGACGCGACGCAGCCGCCGAAACGATCGGCGATCGCCTGCGCGCGATCGGCGCGCCGGTTGGCGACGAACACCGTCGCGACGCCGCGCGCGGCGAGCGCCTGCGCCGTCAGCTCGCTCGTTTCGCCGGCACCGACGATCACGACCTTGCTCGTCAGCAGGTCGCCCACGGTCTCCTCGGCCAGGGCCACAGCGACCGAGGGCACCGACGCGTGCCCTGCTCCGATCAGCGTCTCGCTGCGGATCCGTTTGCCGGTGCGAAGTGCGGCGGAGAACAGGCGGTTGGTCATCGGCCCGGTCGTGCCTGCCGCGAGCGCCGTCTCGTAGGCCCGCTTGACCTGGCCCTGCACCTCGGCCTCACCGACGATCATCGAATCGAGGCCGCCCGTGACGGAGAAGAGGTGTCGCGCGGCGTCGCAGTTGCGCGGCCGGAATGCCGCGGCCTGCAGCTCGGCAGGATCCAGGTCGCCGCGATCGAGGATCGCCTGCAGCAGCGCCGGCTCGGCCTGGTGCGCCTTGCCGGCGAGGTAGACCTCGGTGCGGTTGCAGGTGGAGATCGCAACGGCCTCGTCGACCGTCGGCAGCTCGATCAGCTGCTTGCACAGGCTCTCGGCGTCACCGGTCATCAGCGCGACGCGCTCGCGCAACGCGATCGGCGCTGTCTTGTGCGAGATGCCGAGGCACAGGAGCTCCACCATCACTCGCTCCTGCCCTTCTCGACGCCGTCACGCGTGTCGAGCAGCGTGTGCAGGCTCAGCACCTCGCGCTCCAGTCGGCTCAAGCGGTACGCCATCAACACGAAGTAGATCAGCAACAGGGCGATCAACACCAGGTAGGCGGCTGCGACGTAGTCGCCGCCGCCCGGCAACGCGTCGGTCTTGGCGATCATGATTGCTCTCCGCTGAGGTCAGGCGCGGCCGAGCGGCCAACCACCACGTCGTCGCCGAGGCGGCGGCGCAGTGCGCGCAATTGGAAGGTCGTGTTCTTCTGGGCCATCTCGTATTGGATCAGCGTCACGTACAGCAGCAGCATCCCGAGCGTGCAGACCAGAAACGCAAGCGCCATCGCACCGGGCAGGTTGTCCTGGGAGTCGAACGTGCGCGGGTGCACCAGCGATGTCGCCATCCGCACGGCCATGAAGTTCAGCGGCACGAAGACGGCGGCGACGACGGCGAAGACGGAGGCGTAGCGCGCCTGGCGCTCACGGGCCTCGATCGCGAAGCGCAGCGGGCTGTAGGTGACGTACAGCAGGAAGATGATGAGGAAGGCGACCAGCGTCGGCTCGTCCCAGACCCACCACTGGCCCCACGAGGCCTTGGCCCAGATCGAGCCCGTGATCAGCACACCGAGTGCCAGGATCAGTGAGTGGTGGAGAGCGCAGTAGGAACGCAGATCCCAGCTCGCCTTGCCGGTCTTCAGATGCATCGCGCCGCAGACGCCGCCGTAGATGAAGCCGCCGAGTGCGACGATCGCCATCGGCACGTGCAGGTAGAAGATCTTCTGGATCACGCCCTGGTCGGCGTCCATCGGTGCGACGAACGCGGCCAGCGCGAGCCCACCGGTGAGCGTCACCAGCGTGGCCAACGTGAGGGTGCGCAGGTGCTTGCTGTGCATCGTGAGGCCGATCGGCCGGCGTCAGTCCTCGACCAGGTAGTCGAACAGCGCGAACGCCAGCAGCGCGAACACCAGATCATAGAGGCCGATCGTCATCAGCCAGCGGCCGGGCAGTGGGTTGGCGCTGCCGGCTGCAAACACCGCGGCAAGACTCTCCGAGCAGCCGATCACGATCGGCAACAGCAGCGGCAACGCGATCAGCGGCACGAGAAGATCGCGCGCGCGGGTCTGGATCGCGAGGGCGCCGACGAGTGCGCCGATCACCGCGATGCCGGCGTCGACGAGCAGCAGCACGATCGCGGCGTCCCAGAGCCGCGCGGCGCTGAGTGCCGGGTCCAGCAGCAGCAGCGCGAAGGCCGGCAGCGCGACGAGCTGGACCAGCACCAGGAAGAGGAACAGCACCGCGGCTTTGGCGAGCAGCAGTGCGGTCCGGTCGACCGGCGCGAGCAGGAAGCCGTCAAAGCCGCCGTCCTCGTGCTCGGCGACGAACAGGCGGCCGATGCCGAGCATCGCCGCGAAGAGCAGCGTGGCGGTGAAGACGCCGGCCGCAAGCGCGCCCGCGACGGCGTCACGCTGCAGGGCAAAGTGGAAGACGACGAACGTGCTGAGCGAGAACAGCGCCATCGCGGGCACCATCTGCGGCACGCGCCGCTCCAGCGACAGGTCCTTGCCGATCAGCGCCGCGACGGTGGAGACCATCAGTACAGCGCGCCGATCTCGTCCGGGCCGACTGCGGCCGCGTCGGCCAGCAGCGCCACCTGCCCGCCCTTGAGGCCGAGCGCCAGATCGGCATGCTCCAGCCCGCCGACGGGATCGTGGCTCGTGACGATCCGCGTGCGGCCCGACGCCCTGCCGATCAGCGGCTCCAGCAGCTCGGCGGCGCCGGGGTCGAGGTTGGCGGTCGGTTCGTCCAGCAGCAGCAGCTCTGGCTCGTGCAGCACCGCGCGCGCCGCGGCGGTGCGCTGCACCATTCCGCGCGAATAGGTGTGCAGCGGATCATCGGCGCGCGTGGTCAGCTGCAGCGCGTCGAGCAGCTGCTCGACCCGGTCTGCTGCGACACCGTGCAGCTTGGCGTGGAAGCGCAGGTTCTGGCGGGCGCTGAGGTCGCGGTACAGCAGCGGCTCGTGGCCCAGCAGGCCGATCCGGCTGCGCAGCTTCCAGCCCTCGGTCTTCACGTCATGGCCGAGAATCGTCGCGCTGCCGGCGTGCGGCCGCAGCAGCGTGGCGAGCAGCCGCAGCAGCGTCGACTTGCCGGCGCCGTTGGGGCCGAAGACGACCAGCGTCTGGCCCGCGTCGAGCATGAAGCTGACGTCGCTGAGCGCGGCGCGTTCGCCGTAGCGGCGACCCAGACCGGCGGCAGCGACGGCGACCTCGGCCATCTCAGCCTTCGGTCGGCGGCGTCTCGGGGCGCAGCATCTGCAGTGCCTGGCCGAGCATCGGCGTCAGCACGGCGAAGCTGTCGCGCACACCGGCGGGGCTGCCGGGCAGATTGATCACCAGCGTGCGGGACGCAAAACCGGCGACGCCGCGGCTCAGCATCGCCTCCGGGTTGACGTCGATCTCACCGTCGCCGGCGCGCAGCGCTTCGGCGATGCCCGGTGCGAGCCGGTGCACCACTGCTTCGGTCGCTTCCGGTGTCACGTGTTCGGGCGCCGGTCCGATCCCGCCGATCGTCACGATCAGCGCGTAGTCCTCGTCGACGTAGTTGTGGATCCGGTCTTCGATCAGCGCGAGGTCGTGCGGAATGACCTCCATCGCTGAAACGTTCAGCCCGGTGTTGTCGAGGAACTCGGCGGCCAGCGGCCCGGACTCGTCCTCGCGCTCACGGGCGGCGATCGACGAGGAGATGGAGAGCACGCACGCTTGCACGGGGCTGAGGGTACCGGGGGCTGACGGTGGTCAGCCTGATTCGTCACGATGACCGGTGGGCGTAACGCTCCAGCCGCCGAGGGGTACTTTTGTTGCGATGCCCTGGGAAGTCCGCGATCTGGATGAGCGCCGCGCACGCAAAGCTCGGCCTAGACGTCGCAGCCGTCCGACCGCGACCGAAGAGCGGGAGTACCTGGAGCCCCTGTGGTTTCTGGTGATCGCTGCCGTCGTGCTGCTGGTCGCGTTCGCCGTGTTCGTCTCGTCGCTCGGCAGCGCGATTGGGAACTAGTCGGTATCGACCGCGGCATGCCGTGCCTGCGCGTCGGTGATCAGCGTCTGCACGCCCGCGGCATCACCAGCGCGCAGCAGTGCCACCGGATCAGGGTCGCCGTTCACGATCTCCTCGAAGAAGGCTTTGCGGTGCTGGTAGGTCGGCAGCGTGCCCTTGGCCCAACCGCGGACGTCGTTGAGCATGATCGCGAGCGTCGCGTACTCCTCGCCGAACAGCTCGGCTATCTCACCCTTCATCCGCTTCGCCAGCGCCGGTGATGCGCCGGCCGTGGAGATCGCGATCGCGAGCGGGCCGGTGCGGACGATTGCCGGCAGGATGAAGTTGCAGAGCGGCGGCACGTCGACGACGTTGACGAGCATCGCCCGTTCCTCGGCGTCCTCGTAGATCCGGATGTTGGTCTCGGTCACGTCGGTGCAGGCGATCACCATGAAGCGGCCCTCGAGGTCGGTCGGGCCGGCGTACGGCCGCTGCTCCCAGATCAGCGAGCCCTCGGCGGCGAGGCGCTCGATCTCCGGCTCGACCTGCGGCGCGATCACGACCACGTCACCGCTGCAGGCCAGCAGCCCCTCGACCTTCTCGACGCCGATCTCACCGCCACCGACGACCAGGCAGCTGCGCCCGCGCAGCCTCAGGCACGCGATGTAGAACGGCGTCTCCAGCATGTCCTTGACGCAGGTCTGGTCACAGATTCCGCGCTGGAACTGGCAGACGCACTCTTTGCCCTGGTAGGCGGCGGCAGGCACGCCACCAGGGTAGACGGCGTGTCTTAGGCGGCGTCCGCGCGCGGCGCGACGGTCACGCGGTTGCGTCCGGCGGTCTTCGCTTCCAGCAACGCGGCGTCGGCGCGGCCGAAGACCTCCGTGTAGCGGAACGCGTCACCGGCGGCGGTCGCGACGCCGATCGAGATCGTGACGGGGACGCCGTTGATCGGCTCCCGCTGAATCGCGTCGCGGATCCGTTCCGCCACGTCGAAGCCGGCCCCGACCTGGGTGGCGGCCAGCAGCACGACGAACTCCTCGCCGCCGACGCGGTAGAGCGCGTCGGCAACACGCACCTCGTCACGGATCCGCTCGGCGGCGCCGATCAGCACGTCATCGCCGACGCTGTGACCGAGCTCATCGTTGATCGCCTTGAAGTGATCGAGGTCGCCGACCAGCACCGTGACCGGCGTGTCGCGGGAAAGCGCCGTGTCGCTGATCTCGGGCAGGCGGAGATCCAGCGCGGCGCGGTTCAACAGCCCGGTCAGCGGATCGATGATCGCCGCGGCGCGATGGTCGACGGCCGAGCGGCCGACCGTCGCGCCGATCAGCAGGACCGACGAGAGCAGGCCGATCGGCATCGTCACGATCAACGGGTTGTCAGCGATCGCCCCCGCGTCGACGATCAGGCCGGCGCCGAGGCAGAACGTGGCGCCCAGGCCCATCAGCAGCCAGGACGCGAGGTTCGGGTAGGCGGCCGTGGCCGGGAAGGCCGGCACGAGGATCAACGGCAGCAGATACAGCGCCGGTTTGTCGGCGGCGATGATCGCGCCGACGATGAAGACCATCGAGAGCACCGCCTCGATCAGCACCGCGGTCTCGCCGCCGCGCATCTGGTCGGTCAGCGTCCGCTGGGAACGCCGCAGCGCGGGGTCCAGCAGGATCGCGTGCGCAGCCATGATCGCCGCCGGCGCCCAGCCGATCTCGGGCACGAGCAGCAGCACGGCGACGAGCAGCGTCAGGTTGACGAAGCGCAAGCGGCCGGGGGTGAAGCCGCGCGTCACGGCCAGCAGCTGATCTCGTTGGACCACGGACCGCACGAGCCAGCGGTGGCGGCCGCCGGTCGGCAGCGGCCGCGGCACCTCGCCGCCACCGGAGATCATTGCCACCGGGTTGACGTCGGGAATGCTCGTGTGGGCCAGGCCGGACTCGATCGGTTCGCCTTCGGCAGCGACGCAGACCCGGTTCCGACCGAGATGCTTGGCCTGGTACATCGCGCCGTCGGCGGCACGGAAGACCTCATTGCCATGGAACGCGTGGCCGCGCTGGGCGCCCGCAACGCCGGCGGAGAGGGTGATCGCCAGGCCGCCGATCGTGCTGGACGACACCGCGGCGCGGACCGCTTCGGCGATCGCGGCGGCGTCCTCGGTGTTGGTGTCCGGCAACACCGCCACGAACTCCTCGCCGCCGTAGCGGAACAGCTGGCCGCTCCCACCCAGCGCCTCACTCATCCGCACGGCAGCCGACTGCAGCACCGTGTCACCGGCGCCGTGGCCGTGAACGTCGTTGATCTCTTTGAAGTGGTCGAGGTCGAAGACGATGATCGACGCGGCACCGCCTTCAGAGGTCAGCTCAGCCATGCTGGTCTGCATCGCGACGCGGTTGCGCAGGCCGGTCAGGGCGTCGACCAACACCGCGCCGCGCGTCGCGTAGTCGACATCGCGCAGCGTCGTTGCGGCGGACGCCGTGAGGACCGTCACGACGACCATCGGCAGCAGCACCCACCAGCTGTTGGTGACCGTGTCGTAGTCGCAGAGCAGGGCGGTTGCGGTGACGATGATGATCGTCGTGATCGATGCCGCGAGCGTCAGCTTGCGCGTCCAGATCACGCCGATGAACTGGATCGAAACCGGCGCGACCGCCCACACATACACGCGCGGCGGTCCGGCGATCACGATCGCCGACATCGTTGCCGCCTGACCGATGAACCAGCCGGCCATCAGCGGCAACTGGGCGCGCGCGAAGTCGAGCGGGAAGAGCAGGCTGATCAGGAAACCGATCTCCGAAAGGACGATCGGGATCGCCGCGAGCGGGTTGTAGGCGACGATGCCGCCGAGCAGCATCGCCGTCAGCAGCGCGATCTGCAGCAACTGCACTTTCAGCAGCCGCTCGTTCATGTCGCGCGCGCGTTCCAGATCGACGTCGTCGCCGAACAGGCCAAACGCATTCAGGATGTGGTCACGCGTCAAACGCAAAGGGAAAAGGGATCAGGGGTCGATTGGGGAACGGCGTGGATGCCAAAGGGTTTCATCGGCGTGCCAGCACAGCGCATGAGCCTTGCAGCGGCGGAGCGCACGAATGTTCGCCGCATTCTGCGGAGATCTGCGCTGCCTGGATCGCGGATAGCCTTGCCGCATGGATCTTGAAGCGCGTGCCGTCGCGCTGCTGCAACAGCTCATTCGTCACCGCACGGTCAATCCGCCCGGCGAGGAACGCGCCGTCCAGGAGTTGCTCGCGCAGGAGCTGGAGCAGGCGGGCTTCGAGGTCACGTTGCTCGGCGCCAGCGACGCGCGGCCGAACCTGATCGCGCGACTGGCGGGAGCCGGCGACGGTCCGATCCTCGGCCTGCTCTCGCACGTCGACACCGTCCCCGCCGACGCCGAGGACTGGCAGCACGACCCGTGGAGCGGCACGCTCGAGGACGGCGACGTCTGGGGTCGCGGCGCGCAGGACATGAAGTCGCAGACGGCGGCGGAGGTCGCGGCGGCGATCGATCTGGCGCTGAGTGGCTGGCGCCCGGAGCGCGGCGAGCTGCGGATCTTCTCGGTCGTCGACGAGGAGTGCGGCAGCGCCGAGGGAGCGGACTGGCTGTGCCGCGAGCACCCTGACCTCGTCCGCTGTGACTACCTGCTGAATGAGGGTGCCGGGACGCTGATCCCCTACGCGGGCAAGCGTCATTTCGGCGTCTGCAGCGCCGAGAAGGGGGTCTTCCGCTTCACGCTCACCACGCGCGGCCGGCCGGGGCACGCGTCGATGCCGGGGCTGGCGGACAACCCGGTGCTCGCGCTCGCGCCCCTGCTCACAGCTCTGACGGACGCGCAGCCCGGCCAGGACCTGACGGAGGCACCCGAGCGCCTGTTCGCTGCGCTCGGCGTCGCCGACATCGCGGAGCTGCGCACCGCCTTCCCGGCGATCGCCGTGTTCGCTGAGCCGATGGTCGCCGTGACGTTCGCACCGACGATGCTCGAGGCGTCCGCGTCGATCAACGTGATCCCTGCCAGCGCGGCGATCCGCGTGGACTGCCGCACGCCTCCCGGGCACGGCCGCGAGACCGCCGAGCGGCGGCTCAGGGAGGTGCTGGCGGGCGTGGAGGTGGAGTACGAGCTGCGCTTCGATGAGGAGGTCGTCGGCAACGGATCGCCCGTCGACTCGCCGCTGATGGACGCGCTCGGCCGCTGGCTGACCACCGAAGAGCCGGACGGCGAGTTGCTGCCCGTGATGCTGCCCGCCTACACGGACTCCCGCATGTGGCGCGACGCGTTTCCCGACTGCGTCGCCTACGGCTTCTTCCCGCAACGGGAGCGGGCGATGCACGAGATGTGGCCGCTGATCCACGGCATCGATGAGCGGATCGCCGCGCTGGACGTGGGCTTCGCCGCGCGCTGCTACCGAGCCGTGGCGAAGGATCTGCTGGGCTGAAGCTACGATCCGTGCGTGTTCACACGCATCGATCATGTTGGGATCGCCGTCGAAGACCTCGACGCCGCGATCACGCTCTACGAGCAGTCGTTCGGCATGGCCCTCGTGCACCGCGAAACGGTGACCGAGCAGGGCGTCGAGGCCGTGCTGCTGGATGTCGGTGAGAACCACGTCGAGCTGCTCGCACCGCTCGGCCCGGACACGCCGGTCGGCAAGTTCCTGGCGAAGAACGGGCCGGGGCTGCACCACGTCGCCTACCAGGTGGAGGACATCGAGGCCGCGCTCGCCGGCGCCCGCGCGGCCGGTCTGCGGCTGATCGACGCGAACCCGCGGATCGGCATCCGTGGCAGTCGTGTTGCCTTCCTGCACCCGCGGTTCACCGGCAGCGTGTTGACCGAGATCGTCCAGCCCGCGGCGCACTGAATACACTCAGCCGCCATGGCCCAGCGCATCTCGATCGGTTTCCACGCCAGTCCGCCGCTTTCGCTGCGGGTCGAGGATGCCGCGCTGAAGAAGCTGCAGAAGGCCCTGGCCGACGGTGACGGCTGGCATGAGCTCGCGTCCGAGGACGCTGCCGTCACGCTGAAGCTGGAGCACGTGCTCTGGCTGCGGGTCGAGACCGACGACCAGCGCGTCGGCTTCGGCGCCTAGCGCGTCGTGCCGATCGCGCAGCTGCTTCGCGCCGAGGAGCGGTTGCTCGATCGTGTCGCGCAGGTGCGGGGCGCCGCCGATCCCGCGACCAACCGCGCGATCGCGCGCTTCTCGAGCGCCGGCGAGTACGGGCGGATCTGGTTTGCCCTAGCCGGCGTGGGACTGCTGGTCGATCGGCGCCACCGCAAGGACTGGTGGCGCGCGGTCGGCAACGTGCTGTCGGCCTATGGCCTCGGCCTCGTGCTGAAGAACATGGTCCGCCGCCAGCGCCCGATCGCCGCAGACGGCCCCGCGCTGGTCAGCACGCCCACGCAGCTCAGCTTCCCGTCCTCGCACGCGACGACGTCGTTCGCCGCGGCGGCAGCCTTCCGGCCGCTCGTCGGCGGTCAGCTCGGCGCCGGCGCTTCCAGCGCGGTCACTGCCGTTGCTGCAGGGATGACCGCCAGCCGGGTGTACCTCGGCGTGCACTACCCGAGTGACGTGGTGGCGGGAGCGGTGCTCGGCACCGTTGTCGGCCGACGCGGCCCCTTCCGCCGCTAGCGCTGACGGGTTGGACATCTGTCCGCGCCCGGCGCGTTGCGTCCAGCAGGCGTAAGCGTTCGTCGACGTAGCTGGTAGCGACACCCGACGGGGTGTGGCGCACTCGTCATGGTCCGCGCGCTGATCCGTACCGGCTTTCTGTTCCTGCTTGCAGGCCTGCTCGTGCTGCCTGCGATCGCCGGTGCCGGATCCGGCGATCGGCTCGGCACGATTCAAGGCAAGCTCGTCGAGCTGCACCGCGACGTCGTGGGCGGGGAACCGATCCCAGGCTTCGGTCTCAGTCGTGCAGGTGGGCTGCAGTCGCTCAGCGCTGATCAGCCGCGCGCGCTGCTCGGACAGAAGGTCACCGTGGACGACACCTCCAACCGCGCCGGCCTGCAAGGCGAGGCGCAGGCAACCAGTGCGACGCGCGAGCTGCTGGCCGCCGCTCCCGGGCCACAGTCGACTGCTGTCGTGCTCGTCAACTTCAACGCGCCGAACGACACCACGCCGGTCTCCGCCGCGGACCTGCAAGCCACAATATTCACTGCGCCAAACTCGGTCAGCCGGTTCTTCCAGCAGCAGTCGGACGACCAGGTGGAGCTGATCGGACTGAACGAGGACGATGACAACGATCAGGTGGCTGACGACGGCACGTTCGACGGCGTCGACCACAACGGTGACGTCTTCGGCTGGTGGACGCTGAACATGGCGAAGCCGACCTGCTCGGACGCCGCGCTGGACACCGAGATGAACGCGATCATCACGAAGGCCCGTGCGTATGACGGCACGGTCGGCGTCAATCTCGACAACTACGAGCACGTGACGTTCTACTTCCCGACCAACGACGGCTGCGATTGGGCGGGCCTCGGCATGCTGCCCGGCCGCTACTCGTGGATCAACGGCGCCAACGACACGCGTGTGATCGCGCACGAGCTCGGCCACAACATGGGCGTGCACCACGCTGCGTCGCTGAACTGCGGCAGCCGGACGATCACCGCCGACCCCTACAGCGTCGCTGCGCAGGCCCGCACCGATGGCTGCCAGTACAGCGAATACGGCGACAACTCCGACGTCATGGGGTCCAGCACGGCGCTGATGTCGGCCTGGCACCGCGCCCAGCTCGGTCAGCTGCCGGACGCGGCGCAGACGACGGCCACCACAAGCGGTTCCTACACCCTCGACGCGGTCAACAACCGCAACGCCGACGATCCGCGGCTGCTGCTCGTTCCGCGCCGCGTCGGCTCGGCCCCGGTGACCTCCTACTTCGCGCTCGAGCTGCGCTCGAGCTTCGGCCAGTTCGACACCGGCAGCTCGCTCTTTCTCGCGCAGCGCACCGGCGTCACGATCCGCCTCGTACCGACGCTCGCAAACGCCGAGCAGAGCGAACTGCTCGACACGCATCCCGCGATCAACCCGAACTTCGTCGCAAGCGCGCTTCAGCCCGGGGAGACGTTCACGGACCCGTTGTCGGGTGTTGTGATCCGCAACGACGCGACCGCCGGCGGCACCGCCAATCTCACGGTGACGGTGGCCGAGCTCGACACGACGCCGCCGACCGCTCCGGTCGTCACTGCGGTCGCCGGCGCCCATCCGGAACTCACGTGGACGGCGGCCAGTGACAACGTCGGCGTTGATCACTACGAGGTGCGCCGCAACGGTGTGGCGATTGCGCAGACGCCTGCGACCACGCTCAGCTACACGGACTCGGGCGTCCGTGGTCTGGCTCAGGCCGAGTACCGGGTCGTGGCCTTTGACGCCGCAGCGAACAGTGCGGCCAGCGAGCCGGTCTCGGTCGATCTGCCGGACACCACCGCTCCGGTGATGGTCGCCGCGTCGGCCGAGCGACGGGCGAACGGCGACGTTGCGTTGACCTTCTCCGGCACGGACGACCGCAGCGTGGACCATTACAGCGTCAGCTGGGTGTCCGGCAGCGCGATCGTCAGCGGCAACCAGTGGCAGCACACAGGCGCGCCCGCGGCGGCAACCAGCTACCTCGTGCGAGCCGTCGACGTGGCCGGCAACGCCAGCAACGCGATGACGGTCGCGGTCGGGCCCGCGCCGACGAGCGACGACGCCGGCGCTGCGCCGACGTCACCGACCGCGCTCGCGCCGCTGCCGCGGCCGCGACTGCTGCTGACGCGGGGACGCGCTGGCCGGATCATGCTCAACGTTCCGGGCGCCTCACGGATCACCGTCGCCGGCGCAGGTTGGCGCGCGGCCGTGGCGGGAGCGCGCTTCACCAGGACGCTGCCGGTGAAGGTGCGCAAAGCGCGCAGAGTCACGCTCGAGGTGCGAGCAGTCGTGGCGGGCACGACGCTGCGGGCGACGCTCGTCGTCCGGCGCGGCGTTGTCGACGTGCGCTAAGCGACCCGCTCGGCGTCGCCCTCGTCGCCGCCGACCAGCACGGTGAGGGGCGCGGGAACGGGAGCTGCGAGGGCCGCGGCGAGCAGCTCGTCCTCGTCGGCGTGGGTGTGCCGCCACCACGCCACCAGCGCGAGCAGATCCAGGATCAGCAGTGCGAGGACGGCACCGACGATCGTCAGCGTGGCACCGGCGCCGAGGCGACCACGCTGCGCGGACGGCTGCGGGATGCCGGTGGCGAGCGCCACTTCGCGGGCGCTGCGGATCAACGGCGTTGCCACGATGTCGCTGCGTAGCGCGTCCCAGCCCGGTTTCCGGCGTCCGTCGCGGGTCAGGACGCCCTTGTGGTGGAAGGCGTCGCGCTGCGCGGCGATCGTCTGCGCACCGCCGTCCCAGTCGGGCTTGACGGCGAACTCCTGCAGCGTCCAGTAGATCGCGCCGGACAGCTGCGGCAGGCGTGATGCCAGGTTCAGGGTCTCGTTGATGTAGCGCTGCTGGAACGCGTACGTCTGCTTCTGATCGTCAGGTCCGGTGGTTGTGGCTTCGGCGCCGAACTCGGTCATCACGAGGGCCGTGTGCGGGTACCAGGCCCGCATCCCCTTGACGAACGGCACGAGCGTTGACAGCTCGGCCGTGGAGTGCCCGTCCTTGCCGGGGTACCAGCCGAAGTAGGTGTTCAGCCCGAGCATGTCAAACGCGCCGTAGGCCTTCTGGCGGCTCAGGCCGGGGTAGCTCAGCACGTCGACCGAGGTCGGCAGCGTCGGGTCCAGATCGGTGGTGACGGCGCGCGCCTCGGCGAGGAACGCGCGGGTGCCGGGGCGTGTGTCCGGGTGGGTCGAGAGCTCGTTGGCGACCGCGTGGGTGATGACCGCCGGATGGTTGCGCGTCTGAAGCACCGCAGCACGCACGACCCGCAGTGCCTCGTCGCGGCCGGCAGCCGTCGCCAGCTCGTTGTCGCGGTGGTAGACGGGCGCCTGTGACCAGACCATGATGCCGGCGGCGTCGAGACGATCGAGAATGCGCGGGTCCAAGGCGTAGTGCGCACGCGTGACGTTGGCGCCGACAGCCTTCAGCTCGTCGACGATGCGTGCCGCGTCGGCGTCGCTGAGGGCCGGCCCGCGGCCGGGAACGTCCTCGTGGATCGAGGCGCCGCGCAGTTCGATCGCTTTGCCGTTGAGCTCGATGATGCCGCTGCTGACGCGCACGGTGCGCAGGCCGAGCCGCGTCTGCTCGGTCGCCGGTGCGCCGGCCTGGCCGCGGGCGTGCGCGGTGACCGTCGCCGCGTAGCGCTGCGGCGTGCTCGTCGACCACAGTTGCGGCGTGCCGCTGACCGGCACGCGGAAGTGCACGCGCGCAGTCTCGCCGGGTGCCAGCGGCCTGGTGGCGACGGTGGCGGTACCCGCGCTCTCGCCGCTCGGGTTCTGCAACGTGGCTGTGACGCTCGGACGCAGCAACCGTGTGCCCTGATTGGCGACGACGGTGTCCACGAGCACGGTCCAGCGGCAGTCACCGGCTGCTCCGCTGCAGGTGTGCGTCGGCAGCGTGCCGGTGTCGCTCAGCGTCAAGGTGCCGCGCGGGATCAGCGTGACGGCACGCGTGATGCCGCCCCAGTTCCACCAGCCGTCCGGGCGCCGTCCCGGCTGCAGGCGGTTGTCGGTGCGGACGACGAGCATGTGCGGCTGGCCATCGTCGAGCGCCGCTGCGCGGAGCTCGAACGGTTCGTAGGAGCCGGTGTGCTTGCCGATCCGCTTGCCGTCGATCCAGACCTCCGCGATCCGCCGCACCTGGGCGAAGCGCAGCGCCCAGCGCGTGCCCGGGCCGGACTTCGGCGCCGTCACGCTTGCGCGGTACCAGCCCACACCGCCCTGGTAGGAGGCCTTCGTGGTGCGGCTGTCGGTGATGTGCGGCAGCTGGACCGGCGCGGCACGGAACGTGCCGTTCTGCCAGCCGTGCTTGGTGCCGGTGTTGTGGAGATCGGCGGCGAACGCCCAGCCCGCGTTGTTGAGGCTCGCGGCCTGCGGCGGCGCGGCGCTGCTGACGACCGGCGCCACGACGGCTGTTGCGATGGCGATGAGGCAGCCACGGACGGCGCGGGAGGTCACTCTCCTGCGGTCGGCCGGGGCTCCAGATTCTTGAGTCGTTGCCGTGGTCAGCTGCGCAGGCGCTCGGCGAGGCGCCGCATCCCCAGCTGCTCGGCGGCCCTGGCGCCCGCCTCTAGATCGGTCGGCGTGGCCTGCGGCAGCGTCACGGGGACCGGCTGCAGTGTCGCGATGTGCTTGAACATTCGCAGCTCGTCGGCCTGCTCTTTGAGGGCCTGGGCGACGCGCGGCTTCTCGCCGTCTGCCGCGGCCAGGACGCCGTCGAGGTCACCGTGCAGGCGCAGCAGCGAGGCGGCGGTCTTCTCGCCGATTCCTTTGGCGCCAGGGATGCCGTCGGACGGGTCACCGCGCAGCGCGATGAAGTCCGGGACCTGATGCGGCTCGACGCCGTAACGCTCACGCACGACGTCGGGGGTGATCCGCGTGGGCCCATCCTGGCCCTTCTGCGGGTACAGGACATGCACGTTCTGGCTGACGCACTGGAACATGTCACGGTCACCGGTGAAGAGGAACGCGTTGCCGCCGGCCGCGGTCTCGGCGCTGGCGTAGGCGCCGAGCAGGTCGTCGGCCTCGAGCTCGTCGGTGGTCGTCGTGTTCCAGCCGAACGCGGCGAAGAACGCCGGCGCCTGCGCGAACTGCCAGACGAGGCCGTCCGGTGTCTCGGGGCGGTCGGCGTGGTACGGCGGGTAGGCCTGTTTGCGGTACTGCGCCGCCTCGGCGCCGTCACAGAAGACGACGGCCCGCGGGGCATGTGTCGCGATCGTGCGCAGGATCAGGTTGGTGGTCCCGAGCAGCGCGTTGACCGGCCTCCCGTGATCGTCGGTGATCGTGTCCGGCAGCCCGAACCAGGCGCGGTACATCAACGACGGGCCGTCGATGCAGAGCAGTGCCCCGCTCATTCGGGCGCGCTACTCCGGGTACATCCGGAAGACGTGGTCGGCGACGCAGACCGGCTTGTCGCCGCCCTGGCGCTCGAACGTCTGTGTGACCACGACCTGCGCGCCGCCGGCGACGTCATCAACGCTCTTCAGCGTCGCGACCATGCGCAGCTTGGAGCCGCACGGCAGTGGCGCGGGGAAGCGCACCTTGTCGTAGCCGTAGTTCAGGGCGAAGGCGATGCCGGTCGTCGTGAACAGGTCACCGACCAGCTTCGGACCCACCGACAGCGTGTAGAGGCCGTGGGCAATGGTGCCGCCGAACGGCGTCTCGGCGGCACGCACCGGGTCGACGTGGATCCACTGGTGGTCGCCGGTCGCGTCCGCGAACGCGTTGATCTCGTCCTGGGTGACCTCGAGCCAGTCGCTCGTGCCGAGCTCCTTGCCGATGTAGGTCTTCAGATCGTCGATGCCGTTGATGGTGAGCTGAGCCATGGCTCGGATCCTACGCTCTTGACCGATCATCGCGGAGCGTGATCCGTCAACATGAGGGGAGCATGGATCGCACCACGATTACTCCTCAGCCGCTCGGTCCCGACACATTGACCTGGAAGAACTTCGGTGACCCGCGAGCCCTTCTGCTGACTGCCCGAACGGGCCTGCTGCAGGCGATGCACCCGGCGATCTCGTCAGCCCTCGTGCACCAGTCGGACTTCTTCGAGAACCCGTGGAATCGCCTGCTCCGATCGGCCGGTCCGATCCTCGGCGTGGTCTACGACGGGCCGCGCGCCCCGGACACCGGCCGCAAAGTGCGGGATTTCCACAAAGGTCTCAAGGGATTCGATGATCACGGCGGCTCCTGGCACGCGCTGCAGCCCGACGTCTACTACTGGGCGCATGCCACGTTCTTCGACTCGATGATGGTCGGCTCGGACCTCTTCGGTCACCCGATGACGGCCTATCAGCAGGAGCAGGCCTACGAGGAGTCGGTGCAGTGGTACGCGATGTACGGCCTGTCGATGCGGCCGGTGCCGCCCAACCTGCACGCGTTCCGCGAGTACTGGGATCACATGCTGCACGACGTGCTCGAGCCGACCGAGGCGGTGCTCGCATCACTGCGGCCCGAGGCCGAGCTGCCGGCACCGTTCGACTGGATGCGCGGACCGCTCTGGTGGGCGCTGAAGCCCGGCGTGCGTCACGTGCCGGTATGGATCGGCCGCGGTCTCCTCCCCCCTGAGGCGCGTGCCCTCCTGGGCCTCGAGTGGTCGGCCGCCGAGGAGCGCGCGCTGCAGGCGCTGTTCGCCGCCCTGCGCGCCAGTTGGCCGCTGGTGCCGTCGCCGCTCAAAGAAACCGCCCGGGCGCGGCGCGGCCGCCGGTGGATCGCCGAGTCGCAGCGCGAGGCGCTGTTTACCTGAGTTGGGCCGCGGGCATATGCTCGCACCATGGCCACAGCAGAAGACGAACGGCGCGTTCTCGATCAGGTCCAGACAAAGCTCTATATCGACGGCCAGTGGCGGGACGGTGGCAACGGCACGCTGAGCGTCGAGGACCCGGCGACGGGCGAGGCGCTGATCGACGTTGCTGACGCCAATGCGGCCGACGCCGACGCCGCGATCGCCGCTGCTGACAAAGCATTCGCGGGCTGGAGGGCGACGGCACCGCGTGAGCGCGGCGACATCATCCGCCGCGCGTACGACCTGATGATCGAGCGCCAGGACGACCTCGCACTACTGATGACGCTGGAGATGGGCAAGCCGGTCGCCGAGTCGGCCGGTGAGATCACGTACGCCGCCAACTTCCTGCGCTGGTACTCGGAGGAGGCCGTGCGGATCAACGGCCGCTTCACGACGAACGAGAACGGCGCCGGCCGGGTACTGACGATGCAGCAGCCGATCGGCCCGTGCCTCTTCATCACGCCGTGGAACTTCCCGATCGCGATGGGCACGCGCAAGATCGGCCCGGCGCTGGCGGCCGGTTGTACGTGCGTCGTGAAACCCGCGAAGCAGACGCCGCTGTCGATGCTGGCGCTGGCGCAGATCTTCGAGGCGGCCGGCCTGCCCGCCGGCTGCCTGAACGTGCTGACCGCGCACTCGTCCGGCGAGCTGATGGCGCCGCTGATCGCCGACCCGCGTGTGCGGAAGATGTCGTTCACCGGCTCGACCGGCGTCGGCAAGCAGCTGATCGCCCAATCGGCCGAGCAGGTGCTGAAGGTTTCGATGGAGCTGGGTGGCAACGCGCCGTTCCTGGTCTTCGACGACGCCGACATGGATGTCGCGATCGAGGGCGCGCTGCTGGCGAAGATGCGCAACGGCGGCGAGGCCTGCACGAGCGCCAACCGGTTTCTCGTCCACGCGTCGGTGGCCGACGAGTTCAGCCGGCGGCTGGCCGAGAAGATCGGCGGCCTCAGTGTCGGCCGCGGCACGGGTGACGGCGTCAAGGTCGGGCCGCTGATCGATGATGCGCAGCGCTCATCGGTCGCCCAGCACGTCGAGGACGCCGTGGCGAAGGGCGCGAAGGTGCTCTGCGGCGGCAAGCCGGGCGAGGGCGCCGGCTACTTCTACGAGCCGACCGTGTTGACCGACGTGCCCGCCTCGGCGGACCTGCTGCGCGAAGAGATCTTCGGACCTGTCGCGCCGATCACCACCTTCAGCACCGAGGAGGAGGCGATCACGATGGCCAACGACACCGAGTACGGCCTCGTCGCCTATGTCTTCACGCAGGACATCAACCGCGCGTTCCGCGTGATCGAGGCACTCGACACGGGCATGATCGGCTTCAACCAGGGCATGGTCTCCAACGCCGGCGCGCCGTTCGGCGGCGTCAAGCAGTCCGGCTTCGGGCGCGAGGGGGGGCCAGAGGGGATGGCCGAGTACCTGGAGACGAAGTACGTGGCGATGAACGTGCCGCGGGGATAGCGATGCTCGCCGAATTCACGTCAGTGCTGCACAAGGGCGAGAACAAGGGTGCTTGGACCTACGCCAAGATGGACGGATCCGCCGAATTCTTCGGCACGCGTGGGCTTGTCAAAGTGCGCGGAACCGTCGACGGCGAGCCGTTCGAGAGCTCGTTCATGGCGCTCGGGGATGGCACGCACAAGCTGCCGGTCAAAGCAGACGTGCGCAAGGCGATCGGCAAAGAGGCCGGCGACACGGTGACGGTCCGCCTCGACGAACGGGTCGGGTAAGAGGCTTCGGGGTCGCGCTCGGACCTTCCTATGGTGACCGGATGCGCTCCATCGCCCAGTGGTCCCACGACCGCCGCCGCTGGGTCTACGCCCTCTGGCTGATCGTGATCGTCGGCGCCGGGTTGCTCGCCGGCGGTGTCGGCAAGAGCTTCTCGACCGATTTCAAACTCCCGGGCTCGGAATCGCAACGCGCGCTCGACCTCTTGAACGAGCGCTATCCGCAGCAGGCCGGTGATGCCAGCCAGATCGTCTTCCGCGCCAACACCGGCACCCTGAAGGACGCCGCGCAGCGCACGCAGGTTGAACAGGTCGTCAAGAGCGTTGACGGCTTGCCCAGCGTGGTCGCCGTCCGCTCGCCCTTTGCCGGCCCTGGTGCAGTGAGCCGTGACGGCCGGACCGCCTTTGCGACGATCCAGTTCAACAAGACGGCCGACCAACTCGCCAAAGCGGACGTCGAGCGGGTCGTCAAGGTCGCGCAGCGCGGCGCGACCGCGGACCTGCAGGTCAACCTCGGCGGTCAGGCGATCAAGCGGGCCCAGCAACCGGAGTCGTCCGTGACCGAAGGCATCGGTGTGCTCGTCGCGATCATCGTGCTGATCTACGTGCTCGGATCGGTCGGCGCGATGACGCTGCCGCTGATCGTGGCGTTCGCCTCGATCACGGTGGCGATGCTGCTCGTCACCGCGGCGACGTCGGTCGTGGCGATCGCCGACTTCGCTCCGCAGCTGGCGGTGATGATCGCCCTTGGCGTCGGGATCGACTACGCCCTGCTGATCATCAACCGCTTCCGTGCTGAGCGCGCGCGCGGCTCGGAGGTCCGCGAGGCCACGCTGACCTCGATGGATACCGCGGGGCGTTCGGTGCTGTTCGCCGGCGTGACGGTGGTCATTGCGCTGCTCGGCATGCTGATTCTCGGTATCCGCTTCCTCAACGGCCCGGCGATCGCGTCCGCTCTTGCCGTGCTGTTCACGATGATCGGCTCGCTGACGCTGCTGCCGGCGCTGCTCGGTTCCTGGGGGCACCGCATCAAGCCCGCGTCGCTGCCGGACCTCGATGCCGAACCGCGTGGCTGGGTCCGCCTGAGTCACATGGTGGAGCGCCGCCCGGCGATCTTCGCCGTCGGCACGACGATCGTGATGCTGCTGATCGGGTCACCGGCGCTGGGCGTGAACCTCGGCTTCGGCGACGCCGGCAACGACTCACCGACGAAGACGACCCGGATCGCCTACGACCAGCTGTCCGAATGCTTCGGCCCCGGCTTCAACGGTCCGTTCCTGCTCGTCGTGGATGGTGGCGGCAACGCCGATGCCAAGGCGGGTCTCGCGCGTCTGAGCGCCGCACTTCAGAGCCAGAAGGGCGTTGCCGCCGTCAGTCCGCCGCGTTTCAATCCCGCCGGCGACACCGCCACGATTCAACTGTTCCCGGCGACCAAGCCCCAGGACCAGGCGACGCACGATCTGCTCACGCGTCTGCGTGATGAGGTCGTGCCGCCGGTCGCGGAGACCACCGGGCTCAAGGTCCACATCGGCGGCGCGACGGCGGTCGAGGCGGATCTCAGCACGGTGTTGACGGCGAAGCTGCCGCTGTTCGTGCTGGTGGTCGTCGGCCTGTCGCTGCTGCTGCTGGCGATGGTCTTCCGCTCCCTGCTGATCCCGCTCAAGGCCGGCTTCCTCAATGTGCTGAGCATCGCCGGTGCGGTCGGCGTCATCACCTGGGTCTTCCAGGACGGCCATTTCGCGTCGCTGATCAGTGTGGACACCACCGGCCCGATCGAGTCCTTCTTCCCGGTCTTCCTGTTCTCGATCGTCTTCGGCCTGTCGATGGACTACGAGGTCTTCCTCGTCACGCGGATGCACGAGGAGTGGGAGAAGACCAACGACGCCAGCTACGCCGTGCGCCACGGACTCGCGCTGACCGGCCGGGTGATCACCGCAGCCGCGATCATCATGATCAGCGTCTTCGCGTCCTTCATGCTCGGCGACGACCGAGTGATCAAGCTGTTCGGTCTCGGCCTCGCGTCGGCCGTGTTCCTCGACGCGTTCGTGATCCGGCTGTTCCTCGTGCCATCGCTGATGTTCCTGTTCGGCCGCGCGAGCTGGTGGCTGCCGGGATGGATCGACCGGCGTTTGCCGCGGCTGTCGATCGAGGGGCCGCCGGACGAACACGTGCGTTGACCTGGAGCAGCGAAATCTGAGACGCTCGCGCCCATGCGCCGTTGCCTCACCGTCCTGTTGGCGGGGCTGGTGGCCATTGGGGTCGCTGCTCCCGCCGCATCAGCACTTGACGCCGGCCTGGCCGGGCAGTGGCATTTCGACCAGGTCGACGGCACCGGTGCGTCCAGCACCACAGCCGACAGCTCGGGCAACGGGCAGACAGGCCTCTTCACCGGCACGCCGACGCTGTCGACCGGGCGGTTCGCCAGTGCGCTGGATCTGAGCTCGAACTTCCGCTGGATGCAGGTCAACGCGCCGGGCTCGGGAGCGTGGCCGCTGGAACCCGCCAGCCAGAAGGTCTCGGTGACCGTCTGGTTCAAGCGTTCCGGCTGGCCCGGGTTCCTCAAGTACCTCGTCGCCAAAGGTGATCTTGGCCAGCCCGGGCAGTGCCCCGGCTCCAGTTATGCGTTCTACACGGGCTACAACCAGCCGGACCACTACGGGCTGAACTTCTATGTGACCCAGGCCAATGGCGTTGGCGTGAACTCGCCGAACCTGCCGCCGTCATCCTCGGTGTGGGACGGCAACTGGCACGTCGCGACCGGCACGTACGACGGCGCCACCGTCCGGATGTTCGTCGATGGCGCCGAGGTTGGCTCGGGGACCCCAGCGCCGTCCGGTGGTCTCGAGTACCGCCGCGCCAACCAGACCACGACGGCGTTCACGGTCGGGACCTACGCCGACAGGTCGATCGGCCAGGGCTGCGGCAACTCGGACTTCCCGGGTGCGATCGACGAGGTCCGGATCCACGACCACGCCCTCTCGGTGGCCGACGTCCAGCAGCTGCATGCGCCGTCGGCGACCACCCCGCCCGACCTTGGGCCGCTGTCGGGCCCACCCGACCCGGGTCCGCCTGGACCCGTCCCCGGGCCGGTGGCCGGCACACCAAGCGCCGTATTCAGTGCCGTGACCGCTGCGAGGAAGAAGCCCGGCGGGACCCTGCTCGACGCGAGCTTGTCGGCGGACGCGAGCGGGTTCAAGTGGGACTTCAATGGCAATGGCAAGACCGACCTCGTCACCGCCGCTTCGGAACCGTACCTGCTGGTGCGCAGCCCGGGTTCGCTCGCGACCAACGTGAAGCTGACCACCTTCAACACCGCGGGCGCGTCCTCGACGAGCTCCAACAGGCTGACGCTCGGCTCCGGCGTCTCGCCCTCGGCGGCGGCGAAGTACGGGCTCCCGACGGTCGTCGCGACGTCCACCAAAGCGATCCAGTTCTCGGGCGCGCTCGACCCGAACGCGATCAGAAACCAGATCTGTCTGCCGACGACCGTGATCTTCATGCTCGTTGAGGCCAAGGGCTGCATGGTCCGCACCGGCAAGTTGGACGATGTCCCCGCGGCGGAACTTGGACTTGTTCGCAGTCACTACGGGAACGAGATCTTCGACAAGACCGTCAACGCGATCTGCAACAGCATCGGCAAGCTCAACGGCAACGGCAAGATCACGACGCAGAAGGACTGCGATGACGCGCGTGAGTTCTTCAAGGGTCGGCTCAGCGACGGTGGGCTCGACGCCTATTTCTCCAAGACATCCGTGAAGTTCAACGGCCTGACGATCACCCCGAAGAGCGGCGCATCAGTCGTGATCTATCCGAGCCAGCAACGAATCATTTCGAGCAACGCGAAGCTGACATGGGGCGATTTCACGATCCAGACTGGGCAGATCGACCTCAATGTCGCAAACAGCACCGTCAAGGTCACCGGTGGAAAGCCGAAGGACTTCCTGCCGGAGGGCCAGGCCAACCTCCTCTACTTCGATGCCGGCAAGAGCGTGCCGGAGATCGCCGGCTTCAAGCTCAACGGGACTGTGCAGCTGTACCTCACGGGTGTCAACGGCGTGCGCTCCTCGGTCGCAGACCTCCATGTGCAGCTGCCGGCGTTCTTCAACGTTTTCGGCGGCAACCCGCCGACCGGCGATGTGCGCCTCACGGCCGACAACAACGGCGGGCCGGTGCTGGACAACCTTGATCTCAAGGTGCCCGAGACGAACCTCGGCGCGGTGTACCTGCGTGATGTCCGCTTTGCCTACGCGCTGCGTGGGCACATCGACAACGACTACGACGAGGGCACGGCCTGCGACCGCAAGGAGTGGAAGGCCCAAGCGAAGATCTTCATCAGCGGCACGCCACAGACCGGAGATACCGGGTTCATCCTCGCGCCGCCACCGTCCCAGAACGGCGTCGGCTTCTGCGCGGGCGACTTCAAGCATGCAGGTGGCAAGATCGTCTTCGGTGGCGCGATCCCCAAGCCGGAGGTCTTCCCGGGTGTGTTCCTGACCCACGTCGGGTTCGCGATGCAGCTCGATCCCACGTTGCTGCGTGGTGAGGCCGGGCTCAGCGTCGCGGACTTCACGAAGGTCGACGGCGCGATGTTCATGGTGTTTGCGACTCCGGGCCAGCCGTACCGGCTCGCGGCCAAGGACGCCGGGGCGGAGTTCGCGCAGCTCGAGGGCAGCCTGTTGACGGGCACGACGATTGCCGTCGGCGGGGATGTCACCGTGCCGGTGCCGGCGCTCGGTGATCTCACGCTCGGCGACGGTGCGGCCATGTACACGTACCCCGACTTCGTCGCCTTCGGCGGACACGTGCGGGTCGTCGTTCCCGGCATGTCGATCACGGGAGGCATGAACGGCTGGGCGCAGGCACGGGCGCGCCGGTTCCAGCTTGCGGCCTCCGTGGACGCGTGCGTCGCCGGGATTCCGAAATTCGCCTGTGCGGGAGCCCAGGGCATGGTCGGCTCGCGGGGCATGTCCGCATGCTTCACCCTGGGCCCGCTGCACCCAGGCGGCGGCTACATCTGGGGCGACACCTGGCCGACGGTCTGGCCGGTCGACGGCTGCAAGCCGAGCCGCTTCTGGGAGAAGGCGTCGGCCGCCCAGGCGTCGGGCGAGCGGACCTTCACCGTCGCCAAGGGCGAGGACGTCAAGCAACTGAAGATCCCAGGTGTCGACGGCGCTCCGAAGATCAAGATCACGGCGCCCGACGGTGAAGTACTGACGATCGGTGACACCGCGGAGACGTGGGTCCAGACCAAGCACATGGTCGCGCTGCGCCAGGACGAGGGCAAGGTCACCTGGGCAGGCGTCAAGGACGGCGCGCCAGGGACATACAAGATCGAGCCGCTTGACGGGTCTGTAGCGATGCAGCCGATCGCCGAAACGCGCGCCGGATACTCGAGCGACTGGAAGGCGACGGTCAGCGGCTCCGGCACCTCCCGCGTCCTGCGCTACGACGTTGGCAAGCCGATGGGCCAGTCCGTCACCTTCGTCGAGCGGATCGGTGACGCCGCCCACATCCTCGGCACCGCCACCAACGGCACGGGCACGATCAAGTTCACGCCGGCGCCGGAGGGCGGAGCGGGCAAGCGCACGATCCAGGCGGTCGCGACGATCGACGGCACGCCGATCCAGGATCAGGACGTGGCGACGTTCACCGTCAGCAAGGAGCCCACGGTCGGCCGACCGCTCACGGTGCGCGTGAAGCGCGTCGGCAAGAGCGCGGTCGTGACGTGGGCGACTGTCCGCGGTGCCAAGGCCTATAGCGTCACGCTCAAGAGCGCGAACGGCCCGTCACGCACCGTCCGGCTCGGCGGCAACGCGCGCAGCCGCAAGTTCGCAAACGTGGCACTCGACTACGCCGGCGTGGTGTCGGTCACCGCCGCGGACGCCCTCAAGCACTGGGGCAAGCCACGGACCACCCGCTTCGCGCGTCGCACCGCGCCCGTCACGGCACTCCAGACCAACGCGCGCAACGAGAAGCGTCAGCTGGCGCGCAGGTAGACCGAGGTCTTGTGTCACGTAGGCGTCGGAATCCGACGCCAACGTGACACAGAACGCGCGCCGGAGCGCCAGCTTCGTGACGGTGGGGCGGCCTGCGCGACGGTGGGGGGATGGACCCCGTGCTCCTCGAAGTCGCCCAGTCGCAACGCTGGGTCATAACGCGAAGGGAGCTGCTCGGTGCGGGCCTAACGCGATCCGCCATCGATCGCCGAGTCCGCAACGGCCCTCTTCTCTCCCTCTATGCGGGGGTCTACCTCGTCGGCCGCACCGCGCCGACCGAGGAGGAGCTTCTGCAGGCGGCGCTGAAGGCTTGCGGACGGGGCTCTGTCCTCGCTTTTCGCACAGCCGCGCAGCGGCGACGCATCATCAAGGAACGAGGCGCCGCGACAGAGATCATCGTCTCAACGAATCGGCGGGCGCCGGTGCCACGTCATCCGATGGCGCGGACGGTCACGGTCTACAGGCGCACGCTCCATGACGACGATTGGTCCCTTCGCGGCGGGCTCCGAACGACCAGCGTTGCGGCGACGCTCCTCGACCTAGCCCGTGTTCTGTCTGAGCCTGAGCTGCGGCGAGCCGTGCACGAGGCCGAGTATCGGCAGCTCCTCGACCTCCGGCGCATTGATGCCCAGCTGGAACGTCGTCCACGCGCGTACGGCCGCGCCAACCTCGTCGCCGCACTGCGCTCGCACCGTCCGATCGACGGGCGGCTCGACAGCACCCTGGAGCATCGGTTCCACCGGTTTCTCGCCGACCGTCACTATCCGCCGACCGAGCACAACGTGCGGTTTGCCCTCGATGACGGCGAGGAGGTCGCCATCGACGTGCTCTTTCGCTCCGCCTGGCTCGCGGTCGAGGTCGACGGCGGCCCCCACCGGACGCAGCAGAACTTCCACAGGGACCGGCGGCGTGACCGGCGCCTTGACGCCGAGTGGCAGCTCCCGGTGCTCCGCGTCACCGAGCAGGACCTCGATGCGCCAGAGGAACTCGACGCCGACCTCTGGAAGGCACTCACGCGCCGCGACCCAACCCTCCGGCGGGGTTATGTGTCATGACAGCGTCGGGATTCGACGCCGTCATGACATAGAACGATCTAGGCCTGGTTCCCCGCCGCGATCTTGCGCAGATTGATCGTGGCGTCATACAGCTTGGCGTCCACACCTGCCGCCAGCGCGACCTCGCGCAGTGGCTTGCCCGACGCCGATGCCTCTTTGACGATCGCTGCGGCCTTGTCGTAGCCGATCGCGCCGTTCAGTGCGGTAGCTGCGGCGAGCGTGCCCTCGGCCGAGGCCTTGAGACCCGGCTTGTTGGCCGTGATCCCATCGACGCACTTCTCCGAGAACGCCACCGACGCTGACGAG
>Ga0209023_10001182_pt1 | contig 35939 bp, 29 predicted proteins | sample LakOneMetagenome_FD_187468 | JGI IMG/M metagenome (GOLD analysis project Ga0209023, IMG submission 187468) | Freshwater and sediment microbial communities from Lake Erie, Canada (SPAdes) (version 2) | ecosystem: Environmental > Aquatic > Freshwater > Lentic | place: Lake Erie, Canada...
TTTTAACCCAGGTCATGTTTCTTTTTCCAGTCTTCAAAAAATGCCGGGTTCGACAATTGAAGTATGGAATCCTCTTTACTCAAAAAAACCTGTACAGAAGAACCGGTTGCCACCAGGTCGCCGGTTGCTGCATTGAACAGCCGGTAGGTGAATTTCATTTTTGCGGCTTCACAGGGAACGTATATGGTTTCCACGATCACCCGGTCGCCGTAGCGCAATGATTTTTTAAAGTCGCACTGAACATTTACCACCGGGATCACAAAACCCTGCTGGTACACATCAAGGTATTTGAGGCCGTGTGTTTCACCAAAAGCCTCCCTTCCGTCTTCAAAATACCGGATATAATGGCCATGCCATACAATCCCAAGCGGGTCGGCTTCATTAAATCGTACGAGAATCTCTCGCTTGCAGCTTAGGTCTGTCTTCATGATGTTTGGGATCAACCGGCGTATTTACTCTTCCAGGCTTTGTATTTCTTCTTTTCGATCTCTACGAGGCTTTTTTTAATGATGGATACCCAGAAATTTCGGAACCCGAACCCGGCAGCTTCCTGCTCCATTCGTTCGGCCATCAATACTTTTTTTGATTTCATATCAATAAGTACCACCCAAACCGATCCATAACTTTTCTTTTCTTCTTTTTTCATGCCTTCCATAACGAAAACGAGTCCAACGCCATCTTTATCTTTCAGGGCCAGTGCTTTTACTTCGGCAGCAATGTCTGCTTCTGTCAGCCTGTTAAAATCGGCTTCATTGCCGGAACTGATATCTTTTGCATCCACTTTCTCATTCCGGGCTGTAACGGCCGAAATATCCGAATTCACAAAACTGCCCCGGTTAAAAGCGCCGGCGATATCATAGTTCTTGGGCATTTCATTTACCACCACTTCATTCATGCTGTTATACAGGCGGCCCTTTATGTCGGAAGGGTTTCCGCCCGGGTCATTGATAAGCCGGTTCTTGTAATAATCAATGCCCAGGTAGGTGAGCGCCATTCCTTTGTCGTTGAAGAAATCTTTTATGGTTGTTTGCGCAGTGGCCATGCTGCCAGAAAATAAAACCAATGCAATGATCCAATGTTGTTTTTTAAAAAGTTTCATGATCAGGAGTTTTAAATTTTATTGATGAATATTTTCATTTTACACTGTGCAATAGTTTCGTTGTTGCAGGTTATTTTCCCGGATATTAATGTTACATCAAAAATCTGGTTTTCTATGGTAATTTCTGTAATTAATTCATCGCCGGTTTTGGGTAAGGCGTAAACCTCCAGGTTGTTTACGGCCCCGATGTACCCAACCTGCACCGGTTTGTTCTCAGCCTTTGAAACATAGCCTGCCCTGGCTGCTGCTGTTTGTGCGATGTTTTCGACCAGGCCCGGTTCTTTAAACAACCCGTTCTCTGTAAAAATATTATCTGCTTTTATGCCGAACCCGGTACTGAAACCCGTTTCACTAAAAGACAATACTTTATCCACCATCACAAAAGGCGGCCGCTGCGGAATAAGTTCCTGTATATTTTCCACCGGTATCATTGTTTAAAGTTAAGCCCAGAAGTTGTAATAGTTAAACCATTGTTCAGGGTATTTCTCCAGTTTCTGTTCCATTTCTTTTACAAAATCATGCAGCATTTCCTGCATCACAACCTGCTTGTCGGAATTGCTGTATTCTTTTATTTCACTGGCAAAAAAATGATAGTGCAATTTGCTTTCTTTTACGGCAAATACAAATGAAACGGGTACTTTGAATTTTGCCGCCAGTAAAAAAGGGCCCATCGGGAATTTTGCGGGCTCACCCAGGAAACCGGCCGTCATGGTTTTATTTCCCGGCATGAAGCGGTCGGCATGCATGCATACCAGTTCATTCTTGGCGAATGCATCGCTGATGGCATAAATATGAGAGAGGTCTTCTTTGATCACGATGATATTCACTTTACGTTTACCGGTAACGCCATCGAGGTACTGCTTTATCTTTTCATGTTCCCCGTCGTAAAGCACAATGTTGATGGTTGTTTCCAGGCGGGTGAATAAATGCCCGGCAATGTCCCAGTTACCGATGTGGGCACTCAGCAGAATTCCTCCCTTTTTCAATGTGGCAATTTTCCGCAGGTTCTCTTCGCCGTCAAAATCAAAACTGAAATTATTTTTTATGCCGGCCATCATTACTACTTTATCAATGAGGCCCTGGCCCAGGAGGTAGTAATTGGTATAGATCTTAAATATGGAATTGAGCTTGCCATAACCAAGTTTATGGTGGTATAAGCGATAGATATGCCCGGATGCTTTGCTGGAAAAAAAGAAGTAGTACAGTACCACAAAACGAAGCAGGAAGTAGGCGGGTAAAACGCCAAACCTTTTTAATACCCACACAAAAATGCGGTACCCGAGTGGAGTGCCTTTGGATTTTCCATGCCAGGAAGACATTATGCCATTTCTTTAGAATTCACCCGGGAGATAACGTAGTCGCAGAAGTCCTGGAACGTAGCAATGTTGGTAAAGTCTTCGGGTTTTACCTTAAAAGCAAAATTGCTTTCAATAACCACCACCAGGTCGATATAATCCAGGCTGTCGAGGCCCAGCGTTTCTTTTAAGTTGGCTTCCGGAACTAATTTGGCTGCATCCACTTCAAATTCCTCGATCAGGAATTCGTGAATCTTCTCAATAATTTCGGTATTCGTCATAGCAGTTTATTAAATCAGTTTTCGTACAATGAGTGATGAGTTTGTTCCTCCAAACCCAAAAGAGTTGGACAAAAATACAACTATATCTTTTTCAATGGCACTTTTTGCAATATTAAGCCGGGCCGAGTCTTCATCTGGGTTTTCGAAATTGATATTCGGTGCAACAAAAGAGTTATGCATCATCAATAATGAATATACAATTTCGCTGGCACCCGCCATCCAGCACTCGTGGCCGGTCATCGATTTTGTTGAACTTACCAGGGGCTTGTACTGCCCGAAAACCTGATCAATTGCCCTGGCTTCACTGGCATCGCCTGCGGGGGTTGATGTAGCATGTGCATTTATATAATCCACTTCTTTTGCGCTAATGCCGGCATCTTTCATGGCCATATGCAGCGACCGCACAGGCCCTTCTACGGTTGGGTTAGAGATATGAGCGCCGTTGGATGAAAAACCATAACCGATCACTTCGCCCAAAATTTTAGCGCCTCTTTTTTGAGCCGATTCAAGGCTTTCCAATATAACTGTTGCTGCGCCGCCGCTGGGTATCAGCCCATCCCGGTCACGGTCAAAAGGACGGGATGCCCTTGTTGGATCTGATTCCCGGACAGAGAATGCCGACAAAGCATCAAATGTTCCCATCGACAAATGGTTTATTTCCTGGGCACCTCCGCAAACAACACAATCCTGCAGGCCGGTCTTTATAAAGTGGTATCCCAATCCGATTGAATGTGACCCACTGGCACAGGCCGCACTGATGGTAAAGTTTACGCCGCGTAGTTTGAAAATGGTGGCCAGGTTCATGGTCACGGTTGAGTTCATGGTTTGAAATACAGCTCCTGAACCAACCAGCATGGTATCTTTCTTTTCACGAATAACATTATCGGCTTCGATCACGGCCTTGCCGGAACTATCATTGCCATAAAGGATCCCTAATTCATGCGCCTGGATATAATCGGCATCGATACCCGCCTGGGCCAGTGCCTCAATGGTTGCCAGGTAAGCGTATTCACCTTGCTCCGGAAGCATGATACGTGCCCGCCTGTCGAGCTTGCCTTTTAGGTCGGGTTTGTCTACATAGCCGGTAAGCCCTGAACGGTAGCCGTAATCTTTCCGGACGGAGTCAAGGATGATGCCCGACCTTCCCTTATATAAAGAGTCCTTCACCTCATCGAGATTTTTCCCGATGCAGGAATAAATGCCCATGCCTGTTATCACTACTCTTCTCATAATTAAAAATTCAAAATTAAAAATCCAAAAACCGGGAGCGTTTTGACTTTTGATTTTTAACTTTTGACTTAAGAATACAATCCCCCGTTAACTGAAATAACTTCACCGGTTATGTAAGCCGCACCTTCCGAAACCAAAAAACCAACGGTATGTGCCACTTCTTCCGGTAAACCAAAACGCCTCACCGGTATCATTGCCTTCAGTTCATTCTCATTCAGGTCAGCCGTCATATCGCTTTTTATAAATCCGGGCGCTACAGCATTCACCGTAATTCCTTTTCTTCCTATTTCCTGCGCCAGTGCTTTTGTTGCACCGATCACTCCTGCTTTTGCGGCTGAGTAATTTGTTTGCCCGGGTAATCCTTTTAAGCCCGAGAGCGAGACAATATTCACGATCCTTCCGGATTTTTTCTGCAGCATGCTGTTAACCACCAGCCGGGTAACATAAAAGAACCCGCCGAGGCTGGTATCGATCACCCGGTCCCACTGTTCATCTTTCATCCACATCATCAGGCCGTCTTCCCGTATGCCGGCATTGTTGACCAGCACTTCAATTGTTTTATCGGTATTCGCTTCCATCCATCCCCCCAATACAGCAAGCACCTGTTCTTTGTCCGCCACATCAAACTGAATGATCTCTCCGCCTGTACCTTTTTCTTTCACCAGTGCCAGTGTGTGATTGGCTTCTGCCTCGTTCGATTTGTAATTGATCAGCACGTTATATCCCATTTCAGCCATCTTCAAACAAATGGCCCTTCCTATTCCTCTCGATCCGCCTGTTACTAATGCAAATTTCATGGTTGCCTGTTTACCCGTTTGGTGAGTCGTTTTCTTAACGCTGTTTACAATAACATCTCAGGATGTAATTTGTTCCTTCTCCTTACCTAATTTGAAAGAAATAACAGGGTCTGATTTCTCAAAGTAGTTCTTTATTCTTTCCAGGTCTTTATACTTTGGCTTGTCTTCAATAAAGACAGGGAACAGTTTTCTTATCTCCGAATAAATATGATGTGTTTCAGCAGAAAGCCTGTCGGTACATTTCATGTGATCGATCGCCTGCAGCACCGTCATCATCTGTATGGCCAGTACTTCAAAAGAGTTATTGATCACCCGCCTTGTCATCAGCGCTGCATTACAGCCCATGCTCACAATGTCCTGGTTATCGTTGTTGTTGGGAATGCTGTGTACGTACATGGGGAAAGACATGGTTTGATTTTCCGCCACGGTGGATGTTGCGGTGAACTGCATGCCCTGCATCCCGAAGTTGAAACCCAACACACCCAGGTTAACAAAGGGCGGGAATTTCTGGTTCAGTTTTTCATTCAGCAGGTAATTCAACTGCCTTTCGGAAAGCATGGATAGTTTGGTGATGGCGATCTTCAGCTTATCCATTTCCAGCGAAACATAATCGCCGTGGAAATTACCGCCATGAAAGATATTCTGGTTCTCGTGATCAATAACGGGATTATCATTTACAGAATTGATCTCATCCACCACCACCTTCTCTGCCTGGATGATGGTATCGTAAATAGGGCCCAGTACCTGCGTAACACAACGCAGCGAATAATATTCCTGCACCTTATCCTGGAAAACTTCCTGGTCCAGTTTCTCGGGATTATATAAATGCTCCGAACGGTTGCGGATCATTTTACTGTCTTTCAGGATATCGCGGAGCTGGGCAGCCACTTTGTTTTGTCCTTTATGGTGCTTCACCACATTTAATTCATACGAATAATGGTCGTCAAATGCTTCCACCACTTCATTAATCATGGCCGAAAGCATCACCGACCATTCCAGTAATTTCTGTGCCTGGATGATATTCACCATGCCAATACCGGTCATGGCAGACGTGCCATTAAGTATGGCAAGCCCTTCCCGTATATGAATGGAAAGTGGTTTTATCTTTAATTTTTTAAATACCTGTTCGGTCGGAAGGACTTCGCCTTCGTAGATGACTTCGCCTTCGCCAATCAGTACCAGGCCCAGGTGCGCCAGTTGAACCAGGTCGCCGCTGGCACCCACACCGCCGTGCTCAAAAATGCAGGGGGAAACGTTTTTATTGATGAGTTCTTTGAGTAAATGAACCACTTCGGGGTGTACGCCCGAAAATCCCTGCATCAGGCTATTGAGCCGGGCGATCATGACCGCTTTCACCAGCAGGGGCGACATCAGGTTTCCGCTTCCCGAGCTGTGGCTGCGGATCAGGTTGTACTGGAGCTGGAGCATGTTCTCTTCGCTCACTTTATACTGGGCCATGGGGCCAAAACCGGTATTTATGCCATAGATCAGCTTATTGGAGGAGAAATTCTGTAAGAACCGGAAGTTCACATCCACTTTTTCCACCGCCTGCGTATCCAAAACAACCTCTTTTTCCTTAAAAAGTATGTTTGAAAAATCATCTAAGGAAAGGGCTCTGTCTCCTACATGTACCATGGTCCGAATTTTATCTGCAAGTATATTGTTTGGTAACTATTCAGGTAAAAATAGAATAAAGATTTCAAATTTTAATTTTTTGCCTGAAGCAGTAATGAAGGTATAAAAAGATAGTGCAACAAAGTTGTGGGTATTGGGTATTTTTATTGGCTGAATTTTTTATACTTTTAATTAATAATCACCTAAAAACAACTTTTTATATGAAACTTTTAACCGGCTTTCTGGCTATTTCATTAATCGTTCTAGGCTCTCTTACAGCGGATGCCCAGCGGATCAAAACAACCAATGGCAATTCCGATATTTTAAAAAATGAAACTACTGTTAATATCGAGTTTGAATATGATGGCCTGAGCGTAGGCAAGTACGACAAAGAGGCTGACTACATTAAAGCCAAAACAGATGAATACAATAAAAAAGAACCGGGCAGGGGCGACGCATGGGCCAAGAGCTGGGTCAGCGACAGGGAATCAAGATTTGAACCAAGGTTCATCAACGAATTCCAGGACGCTACCGGCATGACCGTAAAAAAAGATGCAAAATATACCCTTGTATTTAAAACCACGTCCATTGAACCGGGATACAATATTGTTATCAGCAGGAAGAATGCAGAAATTGATGCTGTGGCCTGGATCGTTGAAACAGCCGATAAATCAAAAAAACTGGCCGAGTTCTCCATATCCAATGCACCGGGAAGAATATACGGAGGCTATGATTACGATACGGGGCTACGGATACAGGAAGCCTATGCGGTGTCTGGTAAAAGGCTGGGCAAGTACGTGAAATAAGGAAATTAACAAGAACAATATTCAATAAAGACTTCCTGTTACCGGGAAGTCTTTATTTTTGTGCCCGATAAATAAAACATACCAGATGAAAATCATTAAAACTTCCGCAGCGATCGCCGCCTTCCTGTTCACCGGCACTGTATCTTTTGCGCAACAGGTTGACCTTACCCGGGGCGATCTTTCCATTTTAAAAGAGGAGAAAACGATCAACATTGAATTTACCTATGATAACATGACCGTGGGTGATGACGGAAAGGAAGCCAATTACATCAAAAGAAAAACCCAGGAAAACAACGACAAGGAAAAAGGGAGCGGCGAGATATGGGCAAGAAAATGGGAGGAGGATAAAAAAGACAGGTTCCCCCCTAAGTTTATTCTTGGCTTTACCAACCTCAGTAAAATGACGGTGAGCAAGGATGCCAAATACACCCTTATCTTTAATACCAAGGCAATGGAACCCGGCTACAGTGTGGGTGTTTCAAAAAGAAATGCAGGCATCGACGGTACGGTTACCATTGTGGAAACCGCCAACCCGGCAAAAAAATTAATTGTGCTCTCTGTGGAAAGGCCGGGCGAAAATATGTTCCGGGGCGCTGCCTTTGATGCCGGATCCCGGATCGCCGACGCCTATTATTTATCCGGTCAGAAGGTTGGTAAGTTCATCAAAAAAGGCGGCGACTAACTGAGCCCTTCCTGCACCTCACCGATTTAAAATCAAATTTTAATATACCACTATGAAGTATCTTTTCCTGGTTGCAGCACTGCTGATGTCTGCGCCTTCTTTTTCGCAGAGCAAAAAATTCATATTCAAACTCGGTTCCGAATATGAACTGCCCCGGAAGTCGGAAGACCTTTCGTTCTTTGGTAACCAACGGGACGGCATCATAAATCTCTCGCTTAAAAAAGATGAACTGAACATTGTACGGTTCGACCCGCAATCGCTGACACAAACATCTGAGAAAAAGATCGAGTTACCCGAAGCAACGAAGAATTTCAACAGCGAAGGCGTGACCGAGTTTGATAACAATAACTATTTCTGGATGCACAGCGACTGGGATAAGGAGTCAAAGACAGAGATGCTCTATTATGATAACCTGGATATTGTTTCAGGCAAGCTCACGTCTACCAATAATAAAATGTTTGAGACCACCCGGCTCACCGGCGATTATGTATCATCGGGTTTTTACCAGGTAAAGGTGGAGAACAAATACAAATTCAACTACGATGCCGAACATAAGAAATTACTGGTAAGCTACCGCCTGTGGCCCGAAGAGAAGAACGATAAAAAGAATTACGATAAGATCGGCCTCCAGGTCTTTGATGAGAATATGAAAAAACTCTGGGGCGGCGAATTCACCATGCCCTATACCGAAGCCATCATGGATAATTCTGATTTTTCCATCGACGGCAATGGCAATGCCTACATGCTTGCCAAAGTATATGATTCAGAAAAAAGAAAAGAAAAAGACAAGGAAACCGGTAAGCCCGCTTATCATTTTGAAGTGTTGAAATTTATAAAAGACAGCAAGAAGATCATTTCTGCAACCATTTCACTTGATGACTTTATCAATGAGGCGTCGCTGGTGGAAAATTTCAACCACGAAATGATCATTGCCTGTACCTACAGCAAAAAGTCGAAGGGCAACGGAACCGATGGTGTTTTCTTAGCGGCGCTTGACCAGAATAATAAAGTGATAAAATACAAAAACGGGTACTACGAATTTCCATTGGCCGACCTGCAGAAATTTGAATCGGCAAGAAGCAGGCGCAAGATGGAAAAGAAAGATGACTACGAAGCACCAAACCTGGTGGTAAGGAATATTTTAGTAGAAACAGATGGCAGCGTACTGATGGTACTGGAAGAATATTATAAAGTGGTGTACAGAACCTACGACAACAGGGGGCAAACAACCACCAACACTACTTTCTATTATGAAGACATCATTGCCGGAAAGATCAATGCAGCCGGAACCTTTGAGTGGCTGCGGAAAATCCCTAAAAAACAAAAGGGCAGCACCACCAGTTACACCGCACAGGTCAATTATAATTTACCGGGTACCATGGGGTTCAAGTTCATCAGCGATGCAAGCGGTTATTACTTTCTGTATTTAGATAATAAAAAGAACATCGATATCCAGGAAGATGAGGTTCCCAAATACCATGTGGACGGAGCCGGTGGCCAGGTAGTGGTATCCAAACTGGATAATGCCGGTGTGATCACCAATAAAGAAATACTTTTTGATACCCGGGAGGAAGATGTAATGGTATTCCCGGCGAAGTTTACAAGAATAAACGGAAACCAGTTCATCGGCCGGGCCCGGGTAAAGAAAAACCGTTTCCAGCCCCTGCTGATAACAGTGAATTGATTTTAAAACATTTAAAAAAGAAAGCCGGTTTTTATAAACCCCGGCTTTCTTTTTTAATTCCTCCTGTCAATAAATTTAATCGCTTTCCTGCTGCCTTCCGGAAACTGTATCTTCTGCATATCTTCCTTTGATACGTATTGTATGTGCGGACTAACCCGCAGGCGGGCCTGCAGGTACGAGCGGATCTTACGGTCTGATTCTTTGGTATTATCAACCGGCAGTAAATGCAGCATCACTTCATCCATGCCGATATCATTGGAATATACTTCGGCAACAAAGTCACGCACTTCTTCCATTTCGTTCAGCAGGTCAAAAATTGAAGGCGGGTATAATGTGGTGCCTTTGTATTTGATCATCTGCTTTTTTCTGCCCATTACCGGAGATAAACGCAAAGTGTTACGGCCGCAGGCACAGGGTGTGTCATCATACACACAGATGTCGCCTGTCTTGTAGCGCAGTAAGGGCATGCCTTCTACACCCAGTGTGGTGATGGTAACTTCGCCCGGGTGACCGGCTGCCACCGGCTTATTCATTTCATCCAGCAATTCCACAATCAGCAATTCGGGTTGCAGGTGTCCGCCCCTGCATTCGATGCATTCGGTAAAAGCCGTTTGCATCTCGGTAGATGCATAGGTAGAGAATAATTTTATGTTCCATGCATCGGTTATCCTTTTGCCCAATGTATTCAGAGAAAAATCGGTGTTGCGTATATTCTCCCCGATGCAGATCGCTTTCTTAACGGTAGAAGCATTGATGTCGATCTTATGTTCGTTCGCAAACTGTATCAGCTTCAGGATAAAAGAAGGAACGGCAACAATGGCCGTTGGTTTCAATCGCTGAATGGTTTCCCATTGCAGGGAAGGAACTCCCGGCCCCAGCCGGATAATGCCGGCACCCAGCTTTCGCAGGCCTGCATAATAGGCCATGCCCGCCATGAATTGCCGGTCGAGTGTAAGCATCAGTTGACAAATATCATCCGGCGTTCCTTCTGCACTTAAAAAAGATAAGTACTCATTGTAGGTTAGCCGCTCCAGGTCATTCTCGGTAAGTGCAATGTTAACCGGGCTGCCCAAGGTGCCGGACGTGGAGCTGTATTCAATGATCTTATTTGCCGGCACGCATAAAAAATCATTGTTGCGCTGCTGCAGGTCTTCTTTAACCGTAACCGGGATCACCGAAAGATCCTCAATGGTCTTGATGCCTTTCACATTAAACTTCGCCTGGGTAAAAAGTTCCCGGTAAAAAGGAGAACGTTCATTCACGTATGCAACGGTTTCCTGCAGTTTCTTTTCCTGCATAAGCCTGATCTGTTCCTTGCTTTCAAATGCAGCGTTGGGAGAATAGTTCATATCGTTTCAATTATTATCATTGTACAGCTTCGGGTATGGCTTTCGGGTAAAACCACATCACTTCCACATCTTTAACTACATCATTGCCCGGGGCAATGGCATCTGCCGATTCGGTATCAAGCATAATGGCATTTTCTTTTTTGCCAAGGTTAATGCTGTAAGGATTCACTTTTATATCCGCGGCTGTTCCATTCACCTCTGTACTTATAAACCGGAAGATAGCAACAGCCAGTTGCTCCAGTATGTTCATATTCGTCTGTATCTGCGTTACCATTTCCCCCGGTCCACGCTGTACTTCTATTTCTTCCTGGAATCTTCTCAACACAGCCAGGTCAAACGGATCGATATAGCGATTGGAGAAAACCTGGTTCTCAAAAGGAAGCCATTCCAAAAAGAGGTCCTGCATTGTTTTGTTCAGGCGGCCGAATTTTCTGCCCAGGCTATCGGGTGCAACAAACAGGTCTTTAAGTACCCGCAGGTTGGTAAATGCTTTGTTGGCAAATAAATGAGCCGGTACTGCCCAGTACGTTGCCCAGTCCCAGAATATCTTTATTACCATGATCTGGGTATTTCCCATCAACAGGTATTTATTCTGGTAAACCGGTATCCAGCTATCCACCAATGCCAGGTGCGATTTTTCATAAATAGTAACGCGGCCGGAAATATCTTCTCCATCCATATCACGCAGGATGAGATCGCTGAGCCAGGAATTATTCAACGCAATAAAATCCGTCCCCGGCGAATAGAGCGGATCTAAAAAAGGGCCCGACTCGCCGGTCGTTGCCCAGCGGTCTTCCGAATAGATCCGTTCGGTATGATGTGCATAGTGTTTCAGTATCTTAAAATCGAGCAGACCTTCTCCATGACCAAGCGGTTCCAGCATCTTATAAGGCAATGGTTCATTTTTTTTCATCCACTCAACAGCTTTTTCGTAGGTGTTGAATGTTTCAAACGGATGAATGGCCGGGTCTGCAACAATGCCGATGCTGGTGTTCTTTGATCCCAGCGGAATTACCCATAACCAATAACCGCTGTCCATAAAATGCACCGTACTTAAATAACGCAAGCCCGGCTCCAGGTATGATTTCCATTCTTTATTATCTGTCCAGGTATCAATATCAATAACTCCTTTAAGCCGCCACCAAACTGCATTGGTATGATGCTCCATTGGTTTTTGAAACTGCAGCTTACGTTTTAATATACTTGACCTGCCCGATGCATCGGCTACCCAACGGCATTTTACTGTAACTTCTTCACCATCCTTTATATAAGAAACGCTGTGACCGGCATCCCTGTCAATATCTACGTTAGAAACTTTTGCGCCGAGTAAAAGAGTTGTCCCTTTTTCTTTCGTCAGCTTCATCATGTAATTTTCCAGGGTTCCCCTGTCCAGCTGATGGCTTGGTACAGGCAGGCGGAGGCGGGGGCCCAGTTCCACACGGCTTGCAATATCTTCCTTGGTATTATTCTTAAAGAAAAAGCGAAGGCCATGTTTGGGAAGTTCATATTCTTCCAGGTATCCTTTAAGGTCTAACACTTCTCTTAAATAGTGCGTGCCCAGTTCTACGGTTGATTCACCCACTTTATGTGCCGCAACGGAAGCTTCAGCCTCTCTTCGTTCCAGTATGAGGATGTTGATACCCGGCTTTGCTTTTTTAAGCTGCAGGGAGAGGGTAAGTCCCGCAAGCCCGCCCCCAAGGATCACCACATCGTACTGTTCGTGCATAAGGTGTTTTTATTTCACTAAAAGTAATAAAATAAACAGTAGCAATGCTGCCCTTAAAAACGGAGTCTATGATTAGTGTAAAATAAAATGGCCATATCAATGAGCAGCTTCAATTATTACCATGGCGCATGCCATTGATCTGAGATGAGAGAGCGAGACAAAGATCTTTCCTGTCTTCATTGCAGCAACGGTATCTGCGGTGGTGCCCAGGAAACGCAACTCCGGCTTTCCTTCCGCATCATTATAAATTTCTATCTCATTGAATGCGGTTCCGCTGCGCCATCCTGTACCGATCGCTTTTAAAAATGCTTCCTTGGCGGCAAAGCGGGCCGCATAGTGTTCATACTTGCTGGCCTTGGCCTCGCAATAAATTATTTCTGCCGGGGAAAAAACAAGTTCCCTGAAGCCGGCTTTCTTTTCCATCTTTTCGGCCACCCGTTCCACTTCTATTAAATCGGTACCAATGCCCAGTATCATGCTGTTTGTTTTACCCGGTTATTTGTTGAACCACATAGAACATAGGTAACATAGAAAAGGGGCTATATGATCTATGTGGTTTTATTTTTTGTTTATTTTCTTTATTTGCTCCCTGATATGATCTTCTTCTTTCTTTGTTGCAATTACTTTTGTAAGTGCAAGCTGGTAGTTCTTCAGCGCCGCTGCATATTGTTTCTTTTTATACAAATAATCGCCGGCCAGCACATACGTATTATAAAACTCGGGGTTGCTTGCGATGAGGCTATCTGTATTCACGTCTCCGCCGTCCATGATGCGTTGTTTCATTGTACGAAATGCCACAAAATTTTTATAGCCGGGCGTTAATAAGAACGAATCGGCTGCAATGGTAAGGCTGCTGTCGTACACTTCTTTATTCTCCTTCATTCCCTTTAAGGCAAATATTTTGTTGAGATCATAAGCCACGTATTCGCCCAGTTGCCAGGGCGAAGTGGAAACCCAGACCAGTAATTTCTTCGGCTCAAATACAATGGAGTGATGGGCGATCAGCTGGTTGATGGCCTTTTCGTTACCCATGCCTATGTCGGTATTGCCAATACCTTTCCGGTCTCTTAAGATATTTATTGTTTTCTGCACCGTGTTCTTCCCATTCACATCCAGCAGTTCCATCATCCGTTTGTACCGGTAAGAAGAAGCGCTTTCGTTCTCCTGTTCAATATTCATTTTTGTTTTTCCCAGGCCCTTGCTTTGAAAATGGTTGGTGCAAACAATAAAATCCTTTTGCGGATCATACACATCCAGGTCATCTGGCGTTTTTTCAATGATCACTGCTTTGTTGTCGGCAGCAGATGCCACTAAAAACGATTCCGACACGAACATTTTTCTTGACTTTGCAATAGCGATCGCTTCCTGAATATTTTTTGCATACTGGAGGATCTCTTTTGTTACCAGCGATACCGGCGTAGCTGAGCCGGTAGGCAGACTGGATTTTGCTGCATTGATGGTTACCGACAATCCCTGGTCATTCATACCCGACACTGCGCCGGTAAACCCGCCCCAGGTTACCGTCATGAATTTGTGTCCCTGCGAGGGGTTGAAGAAAGCAACGATCTTATCCTCCGCAAATTTATCGCCCACATAAAAATCAAAATTACGGCCGATGATCATGGTGCTATCTGCCGACATTGCACCCCAGGTGCCAAAGGAAGTACAACCCACCATGGCCAGGTTCTGTACGGCATGGCCGATATCATGTGCGGCATGGTAATTTAAGATGCGCTGATAATTTGTCCCTAAGTATTGATAATCGGGCGAAGCAGATTCAGATACGCCATATATCTCTTCTTTATATTCTTCTGAAATATTTTTATCGAGGTTGCGGTTAAAAAATCCGATCAGGTATTTTAAAAAGCCACGTTTGAATTTTGACGGGATCATTTTTGTTATCTGTTCCGCAAAATGATCTTCCTGCCGCATCACCAGCTCCTGCGTAAGCCTGCCATTGATCACACCTCTTTCAAAAGGGTCCCCTTCTACATACAGTTCATACAGGCCGCTTTTGCTGTGGCGGAACCAACTGTCTTTCATCGTATAAAAACCATTACCGTGATCGGTGCGTTGCAGTTGCAGGCTGCTCATATCGGCAACCTTCGGCGGATCAACTTTTGAAACCTGTACGATATAAATGGCGCCGGCTACCAGCAGCAGTACAAACACCCCCAGCACATACAGGACCCTTCGCCAGAATTTCTTTCGTTTAAGCATTTCTTATTTTTTCAATGATGTCCTCATTTCCCAGCAGCGCAATACAGGTAACCAGCCCGCTCATGGTGGCGCCCAGCACACCATGTAAATTAAGGTTTTGCCCGGTTAAATACAGGTTGGGTATTTTGGTACGGGGAGAGATGAATGTTTTTAATGGGTTGCGGTGATCCTTTGCTATGCCGTACATGGAGCCGTCGTCGTTACCAATATAATCACGGTAAGAAAGTGGCGTGGCGGTGTAATAGGATTGAATGGTATTCCGCAGCCCGGGAAATTTTTCCTGGACGAGGTCGATCAGTTTTTCTGCCTTTTGTTTTTTGAACTCTTCGTAATCCTTACCCCGGTCAGCCTCGTTGGCCACGGTATTGAATGTATGTGACCAGTTTTCCACTTCGGCAAACCGCATATAGGCTAATATCGTCATCGACTCGGCATATACATCCGATCTGGAAGAGGCAGAAAAAAACAAGGAATAACACAGGGGCCAGTTGTCTTCCGTATGGTCTGCCATATTCCACACATGTCCTTCTTTATGGTAGTAGTAATTATTCTTCAGGTATGGAAAAGCATCTTTTTTAAAAACAACATTCACAATGAACGAGGAAGCGGTATTCTCCAGTTCCTTCACCCGGCTCCGGTAAGCATGTTTGATGAGATTGGTCTCGGTCATCTCCAGGGTACGTACCGGGTGCATATTGCTGATGAAGTATTTTCCATATACCTGCGACCCATCTGCCAGTTGTACGGAACTTACTTTTCCTTCTTCTACCACGATCTTTTTTACTTCGGCATTGCGCCGTATATCGCCGCCATGTTGCCGTATGTTCTGCACCATGTATTTCCCGATGGCTGAGCCACCGTCGATACACTTCCAGGAGCTTTCAATATAACTGTTCAGGATCATGGCATGCACATAGAAGGGTGTTTTGTTTCCCTGTAAAACATAGAGCATATTATTGCCCACCAATACCGCCTGGAGTTTTTTATTGTCGGTGATCGATTCAATGAACGTTTTGGTGTCGATCCCAAGCACCGATGTTTTCTCATTTACATTTCCGCCCGACCGCAGATTGTACAAAGGGAATTTGCTGCACACTTCTTTGATCTTATCGCAGTAAGTCCGCAATGCTTTTTCTTCATCGGGAAAATCCTTCAGCAAATGCTGAATGAAATTTTCATAGCCTTGCGCAAACACGTATTCCTTATCATCGTTCTCAATAATGATCTTATCAAAAACATCCTCGTCCATTTTCTGCAGCTTCAGCTTGTCCATCAGCCCCAGGTATTTGAACACCTGGTAAAGATTTTGCCCCTTACCCAGTCCGCCCAGGTAATGCACACCCGAATCAAAGATCACCCGGTCACGCACATAGGTCTGCAGGCTGCCGCCAACCTGTTTGTTCTTCTCCAGCACGCAAACCTTATATCCTTCCCTGCCCAGCACATCTGCACAAATAAGTCCGCCCATGCCGCTGCCGATGATCACTATGTCGAATTCGTTGTTCAATTTGTTGCTTTTTTATTGCGTTCAGGGGTTAGTTATTGTAATCTTGAAGATCGTTGAATGTTGTTGAAAATAGTCGAAGGGCTTAAACAACATTCAACGACCTTCAACCGCTTTAAACCATTTTCAACCATTTAATTAAATTTCGCAACGCCTAGATCATTATCCTTTCCTTAAAATAAATATCGTATTGGATGTAACCTTCGAATCAGCGATCTCTTCACAACTCACATTTTTTTCCGCCGCCATATTCCTGATCATTTTACCCGATAGAAAACACAATCCGGCCTTATTTGTTTTATTAAAGTTCAGGACTTTGGTGGAAAAGAATTCCGTCAGTTTCGTTTTTTTATGCTCTTCCTGTTTATCCTTATCGCCATCCCGTATAATGATCTTTCCGCCAGCATTAAGGTGCGCTATGCATTTATTAAGTACCTGCTGCTGCTCGTTGTGCTGCAGGTAATGCAGCATATCGGCTAAAATAATGGCATCATACATTTCAAAATCAAATCCCATCACATTGCTGTGTACAAAATTAATGTTATCTGTTTTGCTGAAACAGTGATTGGCGGTATCTATTTTCTCTTCATCATAATCTATCCCCGTGATCCTTCTTTGTGCAGACGTAAAGGAAAGCATGTATGACATGAAGCCATAACCACAACCAATGTCCAGTATCTTTCCCTGCCGCGGAACCAGGTCGTGAAAGACCTGGTAATTCTTTTCAAGCCTTGTTTTTATCCGCATGTACCATTCCAGCACCGGGCCTTTGTACAGGTAATTATAGACCAGTTTTTCCCGGAAGTATTTTGGTTGTTCAATTTCTGTCTTTAGCTTATCAAATTCATCCCTGAAATAACGGCCTACCAGCTTCGTTCTTTCTGCATAGCCTTCACCGAAACTTTTATCGGCCGGTTTTATTCTTGGCAGGAATTTTACTGTAAGCTGGCCGTCTTTCAAAAGCTGGTCCTGCTTGGTGAGTGTATAATCCGTTCCGTGTATCATGATCGGCAGAATATCCACGTTCAGTTTTTCGGCAAGAAAAAATGCCCCTTTGTGAAAACGTTTTATCACCCCGTCTTCAGCTCTGGTTCCTTCCGGGAATATGATAACCGAATAGCCGTTCCTGATCCGGTCTTCCACCAGGCTGATGTCTTTCTCGATCTGTTCGGTTGGAAAATAATCGGCCATGCGTATCACTTTGCCAAAGAGCGGCGAATTCCATATCCGGTTATTGGTGAACATGATCAGTTTGGGGTGCAGCATGATCAGGGGCAATATATCCAGTGATGACTGGTGATTGGCAATGATGATGGCGGGTGTTTCAAATTTTTCCTGCTGCGGGTTGATGATCTTCTTCTTTACATTGATCATGATATACACGAGGCGGTGACAAACCCGGGCAATGATTCGGTGATAAAGCAGTTTGCCTTTTTCTTTTATGTTGAAGAGGCCAAAGATGTAGGCGATGTGTGTGAAGGCAACACTCCATCCGATGAAATAAGAAAAGGCAAAAGATGATTTGATGAAGCCCCGGAGTGTCCAGGGAAAACGGTTGCGCTTTACCCGGTTCCGTATCAACACGGCGAACAGGAAGGGGATTAGTATCTGTGCCATGATAACCACGCACAGAATGCCGATGATGGAAATGAAAGCAATGGACCGTAAAGCCGGGTGTTTTGCAAATATTAAAACACCCAGTCCGGCAATGGTGGTAACGGCAGATAAGATGATGGATGATTTAAAAGAAGATAAATTCTTTTTGCCGGTCTTATATTCCTGCAGCAACCCGTCCATGATGAAGAGACTGTAGTCATCGCCCAAACCAAATATCAGGGCTGATACGATGATGTTGATGATATTGAATTGTATGCCGGTCATGGCCATGATGCCGAGTATCCAAACCCAGCTTATGAACATGGGGATGAAGGAAACAAGCGTGAGCTCTATTCTTCCATACATCAGCAGCAATACAAAAAACACCAGCAAAGAGGTCATCAGCGCAATGCTGGTAAAATCGGCGTTGATGATCTCTACAAACCGGCTGGTAAGGTATTGTTTATCCAGCACCGTAACGTGTTCTTCATTTTCGAATGCCCTATACACTTCCTGTTTTTTCTGCGGAACGGTTTTTACCAGCGTTACCACGGTTGATTTACCGGGTTTCTCGGTGATATAATCATCCAGGAAGTTTTTACGGACATCGGCCATGGCCTCTTTATCAACAGGTACATATTCTTTCTCCAGCAGTGTTTTAAAATTATCAAACGCCGATGCATTGAATTTTAATGCAGCCCCTTCTTTAAGTAAGGTACTCATCAATGCTGCTTTCTTTTCCGCTGTCCAGTATTGATCCCATTTTGCGATCCTTGTTCTTTGCAACGAGTCGGATATGATGAGAGATGAAACACCGGAATATTTTTTTACAACGTCTTTGTCCTGCAGTTTTTCAATTTCGGTTACCAGCCTTTCGTTGTTCACCAGCGCATCATCCAGTGTCTTTCCTTCGGTAACGATGTAAACAGACTGCAGGGCATACTGATTTATCTTATTCAGTTTCTGTTCAGACGCTTTAAGCTTGCTGCTCATGAAGTTCATGTTCTGCAGGTCGGATTCAAAATTTACTTTTCCGGCCCAGAAAGAAAAGATGATGGTGAGTACAAGAATGATAAGAACGAGATACTTATTATACTCCGGTTTGTAAGACGCTGCCTTATCGATCCAGGAAAATTCTTCTTTGATGTGGGCTGCCTGCTCTTTCTTTGATGCAATGAAATGCGGAAGAAAGACCAGGGAGCAAAGAGAAGCGCCGATCAGGCTGAATGCAGCAAACAGGCCCAGGTCTTTCAGCATTTCTGATTCCACAAACTGCAGGCAAAAGAAACCGCCGATGGTTGTAAAGCTCCCCACCGTCATGGGCATGGCCAGGTCACGGATCACTTCCTGTATGTTTCTTGTGTGGCGGTAATGATTAAAAACGTGCAGCGAATAATTAACTGCAATGCCCAGTACCACCGAACCGGTACCCAATGCGATCACCGAGATGCTTCCTTTAATAAAATAAATGGCGGCCAGTGAAAACAAGGCGCCGAACAGAACAGGAATAAGAATAAGCAGCGGTGCTCGTTTTTTACGGAAATAAATTCCTAAAAAAACAATGATGAACAGAACAGTGATGCCCTGTGTGAGCAGGGAATCTTTCCGCAACTGCAGGGCGTTGCCTACGGAAACGGCGGTGGCGCCAAAATAAGATGCCGATATGTTTCCATCGTTGCTTTCAATGAGGCTGTCGATGCCTTTTAACAGCAGGGCATTCTTACCGGTGTTGTTGGGTGGATAGGCCGGCGTAACGAAGAAGATAAGATGTTTCAGATCTTTCGTCATCACATAATTATCATAGAGCTCAAAATTTTCGTCGTACTGCAGTTGCTGCAGTTTCTTTATTCCTAAAAAACTGATACCCACGGGGTCTTTACTGATCATACTTTTGAGTGCAATGCCCGAAGGTGAACTGAGGGTGCGGATATCCTGCTGCAGGGTTTGCTTTATTGTTTCGGGAGCAATAAGCGAATCAATGGTTTTGTAATCCTTTTCTTCCAGGTAAACAGGCAGGTGATCGCTGATGCTGCCGAATAATTCCATGGCGATGCCGTCATCAACCTTATCGTTTATTTTCCGGACAAAAGGGGAAAGTGTTGACCGGATACCGGCAACAAGACCATCGGCATATGCAACCAGACTGTCGGGGTCTGCTGCCGCCGTACTGTCTTTTAAAGAGACCGTAACAGCCAGTTTATCCATGAACTTCGAGTTCTGGAAAACCTCGTTCAGTTTTTCGATCTTCTTGTCGTTGGGTAATATTTTTGAAATGTCCTCTTCAAACTTCAGTTTCGTGGCAAACCAGCCGGCCAGTAAAAAAAGGGTGATGAAACTTATATATAGAGCAGCTTTTTGCCTGCTGTAAAAATTATAGATATTGAGTAATATTTTTTCCATGCCCTGGTCTCTCTTTGCTAAACAACTTGTTTTTTGCCGGTAAGTTTTAAAAATATAAATGTGAGCAGTCCAAAAAAAACAGCGGCAACAATGGCCAGCGATATGCTGCCGTAAACATATTGCAGCAGGTTGTGTTTGATCGAATCAAGCGTAATGGTTTTGCTGAAACTTATCTGCATGGCTTTATCGCCCATCCACAAAGCGCCCATTTTATAACTCAGGAAGATGATAATGGGGATCATCGGCGGGATACTGATGTTTGCTGCAATGATCACAAGTGGTTTGTTCAGGTTGAATAAAACAGCCAGGAAAATGGCAGCCACCAATTGAAATCCCCAGATGGGAATGATGCCCATGAAAATGCCGAAGGCGACCGAAGCAGCTTTTAACTGTGCCGACTGGTGTGTATTGAATAAATGATCATCCAGTAGTTTGCTTAATTTCTTTTTATTGAACAGGGTTCTTATGAAGTCTCTGGGTTTTATATATAGGAAAGCGATCAGTACAAGTACTGTATTCAAAACGCTGATGCGGAAAAAATCTTTGTAGGGCCTGAAGTGGGAGACCCTTTCTTCTTTGGGCGCATAATAAACGGTTACCGGAACGGATGCTACGGCAACGCCTTTCCATGCCGCCCTTACAAGCACTTCGATCTCAAACTCGTATTTACGGGTGAAGAAGCGCATCATCTTCAACGGATCCAATGGATAAAGCCGGTAGCCCGATTGTGTATCGGGACTGTTGATGCCTGTTTCTACCTTAAACCAGAAGTTGGAGAACTTATTACCAAAACTGCTGCCGCCGGGAACAGACGTCTGGTTCATGTTGCGGGCGCCGATGATGATGCTGTTGGGACTTTCTTCAATTTTATCTAAGAACAGGGGAAGGTCTTTTGCAAAATGCTGGCCGTCTGAATCAATGCTGATCGCATATTTATACCCTTTGCCTGCAGCATATTTAAACGCCTGGCGCAGGGCCCAGCCTTTGCCCTTGTTCTTTTCATAACTAACCGGTTGCACAACCGGGAATGACTGAATGATCTCCCTGGTATTATCGGTAGAGCCATCGTTCACAACAATGATGTGATCGGTATAACGGCTTACATCCCTGATCACGTCTGCCAGTGTAGCAGCGTTGTTATAAGTGGGAATAATAACACAGGCCCTCAAAAAATCAGCTTTCTCCTTAGGGGAAACAGAACCGGTCATTATTGTTTTTGTTTGGCATTAAATGAGTGCTTACAGGGAAGCGGTAAAATTAAAACAATAAAGGGAATAACAGACAGTATCTGTCTTTCTGAAAAATTAATAAACCACTAAGACGCAAAGGCACCAGGCATTCACGAAGGTCGCTTTGTGTTTCTTCGTGTCTTAGCGACTTTGTGGTTAAAATTCATCGTTAAACAGCCCTGGCCATTTTGTTTTCGGAGCGCTTTTGTTTGTCTGCCAGTTTTTGTTTTAACCATTCGGGCCATCCGGAACTGTCTTCCGCCTCATAAACACGCAGGTCCTGTGAGGGTTCTTTTTGCAAGAGATCGGCTTCGGTGCAGCCAAGAATTGCTGCAGCTGCTTTTACGCCTGAGTAACTGGCTCCTGAAACACCGTGCGACATGGTACTTGCACCACATAAGAACAGGTTCTCAATCTCATTTTTAGCAGTGAAAGAGAAAGGGCCCGTTTGCCAGAATCCTTTTTCCGTACCATATACATTGCCCCGGGTGGCATTGATGTAATGTTCATTGGTAAATGGAGTGCCCAACTCAAGGTGAACGATATTTGCATGCACTTCCGGCAATATCCGTTTGAATGTATTCATTAATTTCTGGCAGAGGCGTTCTTTTATCTGCCGGTACTTTTCTTCGCTTTCGTTCCGTATCGTTCTGCCTGCATTAAAAGAATCGTAATCAATAAACGTTACCGCTTCGATGGTATGCGTCCTTCCGTCAAAGCTTAATGGATCCTTTAAAGAAGAGCAGCTGATAAAAAGTGAATCAAGTTCGTTTGATGCTAAAATATCTTCTTTGGTATAGTTGTTATACAACTCGTCCATGTCCTTATCTGGAAAGAACCATATATTACCTGAGTCCAAAACTGTTTTACGCAGATCCATCTCCACGGTAATAAAAAAGATAAGGGAAGTGACTGAATACCTTGTCTTACCAAGCTTTTTGATGAGCTTGCTGCTCAGGTTTTCATGTCCCACCATCTTAAAGGTTGTTTCCGGGTCGGTATTGGAAATAACCTGTTTGGCTATTATCTGTTCCCCGCTTTGTAATTCCACACCGATCGCTTTTTTCCGGGAGCCTGGTTCCAGCAATATTTTTTTAACTGCCTGCCCGGTATGTATTTCTCCCCCGTATTTTTTAATAGCATTGGTAAAAGCTTTCACAATAGCAGCGCCACCACCCATCGGGTAGAACCCTCCGTTGATGTAATGATCCATCAGTGCACAATGAAAAGGAAAACTGGCTTTGGAAGGTGGCAGGCCGTGATCGCCACATTGTATGTTCAGCACTTCTCTTAACAATGGATCTTTTATATGCCAGCCTATTACCCGTTTTAAACTGAATAACCCATATTTACCCAGGTGCCTGGTACGGTATGGAATGGTAATGTTATCCCAAAAGCCATTCATTTTCGAAATGAGTTGTATCTCGTTGCTGATTTTTTGCACCAGGTCCAGGTATTTTTTCAGTCCTTTTTTTTCAGCAGGAAAGCGCTTTGCAAGGACTTCATACAGCCGTTCAATACCTGCGGGTATATCGATACGCTCATTCCGCAGCCAGCAATGTTCATAGGCCTGGGGATTCATCCGGAAAAAAACGAGCTCATTGGCAATACCCAATCCCTCGTATAAATTACAGGCAGATTGGCCCTTATCTATCGCTCCTATATAGTGAACCCCGGGACTGAACCGCTGGCCATCGATGTAAAAACTATGGCACCAGCCGCCAGGCACATAGTGCTGTTCAATAATCGCCACCCGCTGGCCTGCCCTGGCAAGGCAAAGAGCTGCAGACAACCCCCCGGCACCGGAACCTATAATTATGGTATCAAATTCTTTCTTCGTACTCATCGTTGCCGGAAGATAACCCTTTTAATAAAGCGATCTGTTTCGTGTACAATATCCTTTATCAAAAGTTCAATTAAAATTCATCAAACTCCGGCTTCCTCTTTATTAACATTTATATAAGCGCTTCAGACCCGTCTGCCCGGCTGCTACTTAGCTTAAAAAATTATTATGGCACGGTTTTGGATTTTAGGCGTCAGGTATTAATTAAGTAACCCCTTTAGAAAAATTATTTTAAACTTTTAAATCTGATATTATGACTGAAACAAATTTTCCAACCCCGTCTGCACAGGCAGCGCCGGCTAAGAACTATAAGAATATAGTTATCGGCGTACTGGCTACGGGCCTTGTAGCCGTATCTGGATTTTTGATCTATGCCAAAACGCAAAGCGCTCAGACCATTCAACAGCAGGAATCGCAAATTGCTAAAGTAAGCACTGAGAAGAGTGATCTGCAAAATAGTTTTGACGCCTCTTTGGCTAGACTTGATTCAATGTCAACCGTAAACACAAGCTTAGAAAGCAAGTTGACTGAAAAAAATGACGAAATAACAAAGGTAAAAACTGAGATACGCAGCATCCTGAACAAGAAGAATGCAACCGCATCTGAACTGGGCAGGGCAAAAACGCTGATCGCCTCATTGAATGAAAAGATATCGTCCCTGGAGCAGGATGTGGCACGCCTTACCATGGAGAACCAGACCTTGACCAATGATAAAGCTGTTCTTACACAGGAAAAAGAAAAACTGAACCAGGATCTTACTGCTACCACAACGGCCAAAGTAGAACTGGAAAAGAAAGTAGATGTTGCTTCGACCTTGAATGCCTCTAATATTGTGATCACGCCGATCAACGTAAAGAATAACGGAAAAGAAAAAGTTTCTACCACCGCAAAACGTGTAGACAAATTCGTAGTAAGTTTTGATGTAATGAACCGCATTGCACAGACCGGTAAAACAGATATTTATGTATTAGTGATCGGGCCGGATGGCCAGGCGATCAATACAGGAACAGAAACCTTTACTATCCGTGATGAAGGAGAAAAGGCTTTCACTGCAAAAGTTCCGGTTGAGCTGGAAACTGCAAAAGCAAAGAATGTTGAATTCGCTTTTATTCCCGGATCAACGTTCAAACAGGGTAACTACAAGGTTATGATCTACCAGAATGGTTTCCTCATCGGCCAGGGCACGCGTGAACTGAAGAAAGGTGGCTTGTTCAGCTAACAAAATAAAAACCTATAAGGTTTTTAAAACCTTATAGGTTTTCATCGAATATAAACACGATATAGTACTAAACAGTATCCCCGCAAAGCCAGGGAAAGCTATCCGGATCTTAATAATCCGGGTAGCTTTTTTGTTTGCGACAAGGCTAAAAGGGTTGAAGGCTGTTGAAAATAGTTGAAGGTTGTTTAAATCGTTCAGCTTTCAACAATTTTAAGCCTTTCAACAATTTTCAACAATTTATCATCCTATATTTGCACCCGGTTTTAATTTTTATCCGAAACTATTTAAACAGATCAAACAATGAAAAAGATCATTTTATCTTTTGTGCTCGTATTATTCCTGGGCACTTCTTTCAGTCAGACATTCATGCATGGAGCCGGTATTACCGTAGTTGGTAGCACCACCGGCCAGGGGAGCAACAGCGATATCGGCTTTGGCGAGGGCTTTACGTATTTTCCCCGTTTTAATTTTGTTGAAACAGAAGCCCTTTCTGTTTCGGTAGGCGTTCCGCTGGTAGTTGGCATTTCTGCCATTTCCAACTCAGGCTATACTTACGATCAATACGGCAATTCTTATTATAATGACAACAGCTCTGTTGGATTTATTTTAAATGCCCCGCTGATCATTAACTTAAACATGGGCCGTGGTTCTACAAAAGAGAACACTAAAAAGTTCGGTTATTTTGTGGGTGCCGGTTTCGGTTTTCACCACGGCGATTTCATATCAGACATGTACGATCCCAATACTGGGGATTATATTGGCAGTTATTCATCCAATACCTATGGACCCGCAGCAAACGGTGGTGTTCGTATAGGCGTGGGAAGAGCACATAAAAACATTGAGATCCGTCTCTCTTACATGAAAGGGATCAATGAGAATAAGCCCAGCATCTTCGGACTTGCGGGTGCGTTCAACTTTTAGACAATTACCCATAATTAAGAATTTTTTCGGTTGTCATACTCTGCTGAATTAAAAATGCCCTCGAAACCAGGGCATTTTTAATTCTTCATTCTTAATTATTAATTCCCCCTCCCTACATGCTTTTGTATTAAACAATGATGCTGGCAAATCCGTAATTCCTTTATTTTTGCAGCCTTATGAAAAGAAATATAAGATCCGTTGCCATCATTGGCGGGGGCCCTTCCGGCTGCGCCCTGGCAACATTGCTGAAAAGAAAAGGCTTTAATGTTGCGGTGTTCTATCTTGAAAAGCGTCCCGAGATCATCGTGGGCGAATCTTTATTACCTGCGATTATTCCGTTGCTGCGGAAATTGGGTGTGGAAGATGAGGTAAAATCATATAGTACTTATAAACCAGGAGCTTCGGTTTGGGTTAATAAAGATGAAGAAGCTACATCGCCATTCAGTTTTGGAGGCGGTGGACTTCCGCCTTACGCCTATAATGTACCGCGGCTGAAATTTGATAAAACAATTTTCGACCTGGCGGTTCGGGAAGGTGTAACCTTTTTTAACCATGTTGCTAAAATAGAAAAGACCGGTAATGGAGATGAATTAAAACTTGCAGAAGAGACCATTGAAGCAACCGGTGATTATTTCAAAGGCCAGCCTGATCTTATTGTTGATGCCACGGGGCGGTCCCGTACCATTTCCCGCCTGCTGGATATTCCAACCAGGGAGGGGGAGAGAAAAGACATCGCTGTATTTGCACACTTAAGCAATGCGGAAAAAATTGAACCATACAATATCCATCTTCATCGTCTGGAACATGGATGGACATGGCGGATCCCATTACCCGACCGTACTTCTGTTGGCGTAGTGATAGATCCAAAACACTTATCCAAATACGGGGCTACTAGGGAAGAGCAGTATGATAATATATTGAAGACTGATGAGACCCTGGTAAAGTTCACCCAACATGCAAAACGTGAGACAGGGGTGGTACAATATAATAACTACCAGCTCATCTCGCAGAAGATGTATGGAAAAAACTGGCTGCTGGCCGGAGATGCCGGCGGGTTTCTTGATCCTATTTTCTCATCGGGGTTATTTCTTGCTATCAAGAGTTCTTTTTCTGCCGCAGATGCAATTATGGAAGGAACCGATGCCGCTTTTAAAAAGTATGAGAAGAACCAGATGCATGAACTATATGTCTGGCAGAAATTAGTGAATACCTGGTACAGCGGCGGACTGTTCACTCTCATGACCGTTGGAAAAGAAAGAATGGATACTTCTTTCGGCCGCTTTATCGGTCCGCACATGCAACGCCATCTTACCAGGATCTTCACCGGCGAAGCGGTATATAAAAATTACAGTCGTGGTTTTTTACGGTTCGTCCTCGGGCCGATGATCAGGCTGATGAAAGTGGGAAGGCTGCACAATCGGAATATCAGCGACCTTGCAATTAAGTAGGATGCTCAATTAAGAATTAAGAATTTTTTAGATTGTAATACACTACTGCATTGCTAAAGATTCCTGGAGTTAAAGACATTTTTAATTTTTTTAATTCTTCATTTTTAATTGGTTTTACCCTGAGCGGCAAAAGGGACTCGAACCCTCGGCCCTTAGCTTGGGAAGCTAATGCTCTACCAACTGAGCTACTGCCGCATTTTCTCTCTATAAATATAATAACTCCTTGTTGGACCAAGGTTGCCCTAACCCGGAATTATTCATCAATTAAGAAAAAATGAAGTATTAAGAATTATCTCGGTTATTATACCCTGCTGCATTATTAAAAACCCCTGGAATTAAAGGCATTTTTAATTCTTCATTTTTAATTACCTCTCTCCTTTCCCTGTTTTTGCCCTTACAACCTCTAAAAGACCTCAAAACTGAAGGTATTTTTAATTATTAATTCTTCATTTTTAATTGAATTCCCGTAAAAATCTGCCACTCATACCACCATATTTCCATTCTTCATAATGGGATAAATATTTTCTTTTTCTTGGTAACTTTTCTAAGTCATTGAACGTAAATGATTTCAATGGTTATTTTGGTAATACCAATTGCCCATTACTAAAAAATACTTAGTACTTTATATTGCATAGTACTGAAATTACCCTTATCTTTGTGTTATCAAAGTAAGCAAAGCGGAAAAAGCGGCTCACTTTAAAAAAAGCAACCAACTATTAAACAAATAAAACAAAAGTCATGAAAAAGCAATCAACCACCCCATTCAGCCCTATCAGTAAAGAGCAAATGGAAAAATTAACCACCGTAACAAGTGAAACCCTGGTAAAAGCCCGGACCTTCAGCGCAGCTGATCTTTGGGATATCCAGCGCAGGGGCAGGACAATGATGAGCCGGAGAACTTACTTCGCCTAACTTACTTAAAGTATAGCAGCCATGAAGTTTTACATTTTTCTCGTAGTCATTATAGCCCTGACATTCGCAGCCATAACAGCCTAAAGCCATTTAAAAAAATTATAAAAGTATAGTCATGAAAAAGCAATCAGAAAACAGGTTCAGCCTTCTTCTTACCAAACAGGATGTAGCCAACCTGGCCAGCATGGTAAAAGAAACCCTTGCCATTGTAAAACCAAGGACCTTCAGCACAGCCGATCTCTGGAATATCCAGCGCCGCAGCAGGACCATGGCCAGCCGCAGAAATTTCGCTATGTAATTCCATATATAAAGTATAGCCCACTCCCGATAGCTATCGGATCAGGATCAATATAGGATATATCGTACGCAAGCACCGATCCCGGAGTACCCGGGATCTTTTTATTGCCGAAGACGAAAACCAGGCTACAAAGGAATACATTGAACATTGAGTATTGGATATTGCACATTTTCGAACATTCAACTATCAATTCTCAATTCTCAATTTTCGGGGCCCTGCGACCTTTAAATGTCTTAAACGATTTACAGCCTCCCAACCTCAAACCAAAAACCTCAAACTTTAAACCCCATTTTTTTCATCCAAACCCTAAAAACCCCTATTTTTGCCCTCCCAAAACGGAAACGTTCGGGTAAATCTTCTCTAGCTTAGTTGGTTAGAGTCCGCCAGCCGGCGGATTAATCAGAGGGCCGCTGGTTCAAACAGCTTTAAAAATTTGAAACATATTCCTCCTTAGCTCAGTTGGTTAGAGCATCTGACTGTTAATCAGAGGGTCGCTGGTTCAAGTCCAGCAGGGGGAGCTGAGAAGGTCAACAGAATTGTTGGCCTTTTTTTATTTGCCCTTAGCTCACCCGAACCTTCGGGACGTTACCCCATGCAACATCTCCCAAATCGGCTTGTCCCTATAAGTCAATAAGTATAGCAGTTTTAGTATAGCCATTAAACAACTGGATTAAGAATGAAAAACATTCCATTGGTTTTTATGTGCGTAGCCATATGCACAACAGCCTTTTCGCAGGCAACACTTAAGGGAAAACTGGTAGACAGTACAGCAAAAACATCTTTGGGTTTAGCTACCGTAACTGTTTTTAAAGCATCTGATACAGCCATTATCACTTACAGGTTAAGCAACCCCGAAGGTGATTTTAAAGTTCCGGGGTTACCATTTGATGTGAAGTGCAGGGTCGTAGTATTGTATAGCGGGTACGGTGTTTACAGGAAAGAATTTACCGTTACAAGCGATCAGCCTGTTCTAGATCTTGGCAATGTTTACATGTCGCCCGCTTCCACAGCAATGGAAGAAGTGGTTGTATACGCAGAACGGCCACCGGTTGTAATAAAAAAAGATACTGTTGAATTTAATGCATCTGCATTTAAAACATTACCCAATGCTTTGGTGGAAGATCTTTTAAAAAAATTACCCGGTGTACAGGTAGATAAAGATGGAAATATCATGGTTAATGGAAAACCTGTTAACAGGATATTGGTTGATGGCAAAACATTTTTTGGCGATGACCCAAAAATGGCTACTCGTAATCTGCCGTCGCAGGTGATCGATAAAGTGCAGGTAACGGATGATAAAGAAGAGATGTTGCGTAATGGAGATGATAATGCGAATAACGTAGGCAAGGTGATCAATCTTACATTAAAAAAAGGGATAAAGAAAAGCATGTTCGGTAAAGCCTATGCCGGTGGTGGTGGCGGGCCGCAGGGTGGCCGTTACGAAACGGGAGCTATAGCAAATATCTTCAGAGACACACTGCAGGTAAGTATAATGGGTTATTCCAATAACCTTAACCGCCCCGGCTTTACTGTAACTGATATGCGGCAAACAATGGGCATCAGCCGTTCGATAGAAACGATGGGAGGCAACTCTAACAATAATAATAATACCAGTAATTTCGGCTCCTCTTTCAGCATCAATGATATTAATTTTGGAGGAGAATCACGCAATGGCGGTATCACAAAAAGCGATGGCATAGGCATTAACATCAACCATTCTCCCGGCAATAAACGATCTGTTTACGGCCAATATTTTTATGGGCGTGTTCATACAGATGTGCAAACGGAGAACAGAACCGATATCTATAAAGAAGATACCGTAATAAATAATTTTTCAAAACAGCGGTATACCGAGATAGGTAATTCGCATGTGTTTGGAGCCGGTGCAAATTTAAAGCCCGACTCTACAATAAACCTCATCATGGGATTAAACTATGTAATATCCCGAACCACATCCGAAAGAAATGATGTCCGAAGCGGCGTCAATAATTTTCTTGGAAACTTAAACAACGGCCTTGTAAATAATACAGGTGACCTGAAAACAAACATGTATAGTCATAATGTACTATTCACCAAACTATCCAGGAGTAAAAAAGGGCGGCGATTGAATATTACGCACTACCTGGGATGGAACAAAAGAGACAGGGACGACTATACTGATGCCGGCATTTCATACCTGCAGCCTGTTAGCAAAGATACCGCTTACCGGCAATTGCGTAATGAATGGGTACCAACCTGGACGGTTAACTTGGCCGGTAATTACAGCGAACCCCTGGTCAAAAACTTTTTCCTCAGGCTGGGTGCACGCTACGATTATGAAAAACTGGATGACAGGGTTGGCACATTTGCAAACAACAGCAATGATCCTGTCAAAGACCTGAGCAGCAGGTTTACCAGGACAACCAATAAGTATAGCATTTCCGGGGGAATTGAATACAGGTACAAAAACTTTACTTTCCGGCCAGGCATACGTTATCAATCGCAAAAATTTGATAACAATATGTACTCATTGAATCAGTCAATTACACAGGAGCAGAATAATGTGCTGCCACAGTTTGATTTTGTATATAAAAAATTATCGCTTTCATATAACCGGGATGTGGTATTACCTTATTACACAAACCTGTTACCGGTATTGAACAACAGCAACCCTTATATGACAAGGCAGGGTAACCCTGACCTTCGGCCGGCATTGCAAGACAGGGTACGCATTACATTGAACACATATAGCCCTAAAAGCACTTTGGGTGTATGGTCATGGTTTGAAGCCTCGCAATCAAAGAATGTGATAGTAGACAGCATTACACTGGATCAGCGTGGCATACAAACAGTATACCCCGTAAATGCAAATGGGTATAAACGTGTTGCCACTAATTTTGGGCTGTACCAGAATAAAAGGAATGCAAAGAATTTTATGATCCCATGGAATTTTGGCACCTGGACTGAGTATGTTCAAAATTATTTTTACTACAATGGAGTCCGAAGCAAACAAAACAGGTTGAATTGTAATTTCTGGGGTGGCATTGGACTTAATTGGGATGATAAACTGGAGTTGAACCAGGAATACTCTTTTAGTTACCGGTTTGTAAAGAACAGTAATGCTGGTTTTGAAGATATCAGAACATTCAGCCAAACGATCGGTACAGAGGTAATAGCCCGTTATATAAAGCATGTGATATTTGATACTAGATTGCGTTTGATCACGAACAATGTGTTTGACGATCCGGCATTGAAAAAGATGTATCTATGGAATGCTGCAGTAAATTTTACTTTCTTTAAAGATGAAAGAGCCGTTTTGAGGATAAGCGCAAATGATATATTGAACCAGGGGAAAAATGTGTACATGTCGCCTAATCAAAATACGGCATTCTTTTCCAGGGGGGATGTGCTGGCGCAGTATTTTTTGGCAACATTCACTTATAATCTAAGGCCTGCCGGCGCAAAGAAAACTGCTGCAGGTGGAAAGTGGTCTTTGTTTTAAGCGGCTGTGCGAAAAACAGGTTTTATGTCTTCGTTCAATTTTGAAAGACTTTGACTTACAAATATTCGCAATCTCTATAAGCTTATCAAAACTGCAACCTTTATCAAAAGGGGCAGCCGATACAAAGGATTTCAGTAAATGAACCTCTTTTTATTTTCTTCATTCCGGCACTATCAATGTATTTGAAGCCAGCAAAACGTTTCCAGCAGCTAACTAGAAACTTTCCTGCATGGCATTCTTCACCATCATTTCAAATTCCCGTATCTCCCTGGCATCGGGGGGCAACCCGAGTAACATATGTATCTGCCCTGCAAAGCACTTATCCCAAACTTTCACACCGGCTTTGCGCAACTTAGCCGCATACTTAATACCATCATCCCGCAAAGGATCGAATTCGGCGTTGATGATAACAGCAGGAGGTAAGCCCGACAGGTTATCCGATAAGATGGGAGAGAGCTCCGGGTTATTCTTTATACCTGGCGCATAAGTTTCAACAGTAAAATAGCAGTATGGTTTTGACAGGAAATAACCATTCGCATTTTGCCGGTACGACCCGGACCTTTCCATGTTCTGCGGGCTCATATCCCCGGGAAGCCCGTTCATAACCTGCAGTTTTATTTTGTTTGCAATTCCGTTCTTCTTCGCTTTTTGTGTTGTTACCGCAACCAGGTTGGCCCCGGCGCTGTTACCCATCAATACAATGCGGCTGGTATCTCCGCCAAACTCACTGCCGTGTTTTGTGATCCATACAAAGGCATTGTAACTGTCGTTCACCGCGGCAGGAAATTTATATTCCGGCGCAACCCGGTAATCAACCGCAAATACAATGGCTCCATAGGTCTTTGCATCCTGCCACAGTAAAGGTTCCAGCGCCGGGATCAGTGGACTGATAAAACCTCCTCCATGATAATTGATCATGATCGGAAGATTGGTTTCATGCAACGGGTTAAAAACCAAAACTGGGATACTGTCTGACGTGATCTTTATCCGCTGCACATCGCCTTTTGGATAAGGCAGTACCGGAACTCCTGTATATTTTAGTTTGGCAATGGGTGTTGCACGCAGTTCTTCAATGGTCTGATCCTTGTAGCCAGTCAGCTTCAGGAACATGGCCACCCGTGGATCAAGTTGCCGGGTTCCGCAGTCCTGCGAAAATGAATGCTGTGCAGGTATTAAAAATAACAGGCATAAAGCCAATGGCCATTTTATCCGTTTCATAGATTCGATTGTAGTCAGCATCACGGGTTTATCTTTTGCGTTCGTCCCATTCTCTTTTCAGCAAGGCATATTGAAATTCGCTTCCCCATTTTCCTTTAAAAAAAATATTTTCAATAAAATGTCCTTCCCTCCGGAATCCGGTACTCCTTAAGAGGTTGACAGAGGCCAGGTTCTCCGCATCCACGATCTCGGTAACACGGTGAATCCCTTTTTCGCCGAATAAGAATGACATTATTGCCAACAACGTTTCTTTTGCATACCCCTTTTTCTGTTCCAGGTGCGAAATAGTGATACCGATCTCGGCGAGCCGGGTATCATACTGATCCAGCTTGATGGCGCAATCGCCGATCAGCCTGCCGGTTTCTTTATTTTCGATTGCATATTGCACCCATTCCCCTGCCTTTCCGAAATGTTTTGTTGCATTGTCTTTTATGAATGCTTCCGCTTGTTCCATATTCATCACATCAAAACCCTGGTACCGGGTCACTTCGGGATTGGAGCGGTAAATATGAAAGTCAGGCAGGTCATTGATGGAAAGATGCCGTATGATTAGCCTTTCAGTTTCTATATACAGTAGTTCCATTATATAAAATTAGTTTGTTTCCTGAAAATCCACCCTGCGGAGTTCCCGTTGAAATGCCTGGTTCATGAACCGGGAATTTACCGCATGTAAGTGCCTTGCATTCTCAGAGCTGTATATTTTTAATTTCTCCTGCTCAACCTGCAGCTTTATTTCAGGTAATCGTTTGTCCGCACCAGCCTGAACTCGGGTGATGATCTGAAAAAAATATTCAGCAGGTTCATATGCCCTGCTCCGTAAATGACCAGGATCCGGTCGTTCGGTTTTCTTTCAATTTTCTGGATATTCCTGAAAATACGCAGGTTGCGGTTGAACCACCAGCCGGTCACATAATCAGGACCAAAAAAGGGATCCTGTGCTGTTTCATATTTAAAGATGCCAATGAAATAACTGCCCAGGTCTTTCTCAATATTTCTTTCATCATTTTTCATACGCAACTCTGCCTTGATGCCTTCTGTAGCAAATACATCGGTCGGGAAACTCTCCTTTATTTTTGCAGTGTCTGGATTATGATAGAAAAAATCCATGAACTTTTTTCGGGCGATCGTATCATTGTCTAGCAGGCTGTCAATGGTGTTGTAGTTTCTTCCCCAGTCGTTCACGCAGTAAATTTTAGGTATCCCCAGTTTTTTCCCCACCCTGAACCCGATCTGTTCAAATTCTTCCCGGCCCAGCTGTTGTGTGCCTGCCAGGTAGGCCTTGTATAAAGAGTCGATCCTGGGTTGAAATTCGGGAGATTGCTCAATCACAATGATCGTTGGTTTGAATCGGGTGATCTGGTTGGCAATGTCTTCGATCTCTACCTGGAATTTTTTGTCGAGTACATCAATCTGGTCCTTTTTATCTGTCTTGATCAGGTCCCGGTTATGAAAGGCAAAATGAAATGTGCCCAGGGTTAATACATCCGTTTTTGTTGATTGGCCCTGTACTGAACCGAACAGGATCAAAAAAGCCGCTATTAATTTTTGTTTCATATCAATGCATTTTTACTTGTTAAAATAGAGGGCACGAGATTATAGTATTTTAACCAGTGGATCAGAACCGGTAGCCTGCCTTGAACGATACATACATGATATCTTTCCCTTTGCCGGTTTCCCGTATATAGCTGCCGGCTGCCAGGTAAGAAGCGTCAATAGAAAAAGATACATACTTAGTCAACAGGTAATTGCTTTCCATAACCCATAATGTTCCGATCTGTTTTTTTACGGAGCCAATAACCTCACCCGGGGCAGGATGCATTTCTATTGCACCAGGTGAATAGATCCCATCCTGGTTGCTCTGCCGCCACATGAAATTTACGCCCGCATATACATTCATCTTACGGACCGGGTTGAACTTCAGGTATGGATTGACCGTTACAATATTCGTTGCGCCAATGGGTGCCGCCAGCCCGTATTGTGGTTTTGCAAATAACAGGTTGTAGGTGTTAAGCTGCTTATCCGAATTATTCCGGTCGCCGGTCACATAATTACAGGCCAAACCAATCAACACATTTTTGGGCAGCATGAATTTATAATTTACATCGGATGAGATCCCGTATGCGCTGATATGTAAATTATTGAATTTCCCGAATTGGTAGGTTACTTCCAGCTCATAATTTAATATTGATCTTTCCGAAAATAATCTCAGCCCTGTCACCTGCCTGTTTTCGTTTCCCCTGGTAAATTGATATTGTCTTCTTTTAGAATGGAAGCTGATGAAATAGTAATCCAGGTGCAGCCATTTTGGAACCATCGCTTCAGACAGGTATAGGCCGGCAACCCGGTCTTTGAAAACCTCGTCATCAAACAGGCCCTTTTTTGATATCACCGGCGAGATGGCAAGCAGGTCTATTTTTATTTTGCTTGTGTTGTATTTGAGAATAACCCCGTCAAAGGCCAGCCTGGTATTCGGCCCTTCACGGAACGTTAGCAACCGGTGGCTTCCATAACTTAATTCCTGTCTTCCCGCTCTCAGCAACCAGTTGCTTTTATGTTTGTATTCTATAAAGGCCTGCTGTAACCCGAGATCATTCTGGTCGATTTCCGGTGTCAGCGGATTGGGGTTGATGAACCGGTGCGTACTTCCCAGCTGGGCAAACAACCGGGTGCTCTTATTGATCTCCATATTGGCATGAACCATTACCCGTTGCCACAATTGCCAGGTGGTTGATCTGCTGAAGGATGCCGGCACATCTCCAAAATTGATGTTGCGGTAATATTGCAGTTGCTCCCGGAGCTCACCGCCGATTGAAATGACAGAGCTGCCCGCAAGCTTCATGAATTTTAATTTCTCTGTGCCTTTTTTAGAAACACTGTCTTTTTTCAGGTAATCAAAATTGTCGTTATAGCGTAACAGGTTTACCTGGCCTGCAGCACTGAAAGCCACTATGAAAAAAAGAACGCTACTGATTAATTGTTTCACTTTGTTTGAAAATTGTGGGCCGTTATCTTCTTTGGATAACGACCCGGATTTTTGCATGGAATTAATACGGTTTGATCACCTGGCCGGTATTGGCTCCGAATATG
>Ga0209023_10001183_pt1 | contig 35923 bp, 30 predicted proteins | sample LakOneMetagenome_FD_187468 | JGI IMG/M metagenome (GOLD analysis project Ga0209023, IMG submission 187468) | Freshwater and sediment microbial communities from Lake Erie, Canada (SPAdes) (version 2) | ecosystem: Environmental > Aquatic > Freshwater > Lentic | place: Lake Erie, Canada...
GATCCACGCTTCCTTCCCACACTCGGTTACCCTCATGCAGTTGCGCTTCACTTCGCTCACTGTGGTCAGCTTGCGACGGGACTTTCACCCGCAGGAGTGCGCCCATGCTGGGCGCACCATGAAAAAAGGCGCTGTCCCCGATCGCGGACAGCGCCTTTTTCCTTGAATTCCTGGTGGGAAGTGCAAGTTTCGAACTTGCGACCCCTGCAGTGTGAATGCAGTGCTCTACCCCTGAGCTAACCTCCCGAAGCGAGGCGTATTATGGCACAGAATCATCGCGCCGTCACCCCTGCGAAGGGTAATTCCTCCAGACGCACTGCCCTTTCACGTTCTTGTCGAGCCCGGCCAACACTTCCTCGTGCGCCGCAAGCTCATCGCCGCTTGCCGCCACCACGATGATCTCGCCGAGCGGACCGGCGTCGAGCAGCTCGCCCACGCTGCTGGTTTCGACCCCCACGTCCATGCTCAGGGTGTTCTGACCGCGCGTCATCGCGAGGTAGACGTCGGCCAGCAGTTCCGAGTCCAGCAGCGCGCCGTGCAGCTTGCGGTGGGCGTTCGAGATTTCGTAGCGGTCGCACAGCGCGTCCAGCGAGTTGCGCTTGCCCGGGTGCAGTTCCTTGGCCTGCACCAGGGTGTCGATCACGCCGCTGCAGTGCGACGTGAAGGACGGCAGGCCGAGGCGCTGGAACTCGTGGTTCAGGAAACCCAGGTCGAAGGGCGCGTTGTGGATGATGACTTCGGCGCCCTGCACGAATGCGCGCAGCTCCTCGACGATCTCGTGGAACTTCGGCTTGTCGCTCAGGAATTCGGTGGTCAGGCCGTGGACCGCGAGCGCCGCCTCGTCCGAGTCGCGCTCCGGATTGATATAGCGGTGGAAGTTATTCCCGGTCAGCTTGCGGTTGACGATCTCGACGCAGCCGACTTCGATGATGCGGTCGCCCGTACGGGGATTCAGGCCGGTGGTTTCGGTATCGAGGACAATCTGGCGCATGGGGTGACTGGAGAGTTGAAGCGGATTGCAGTATAGCAAACCGCGGACCGCCCCAAGCGAGCTTCTGTCCGCAAGCGATGCGCTTTAGCGACGCACCGAGGCGGCGCCGCGGTTGGCCAGCACGTCGGCGCGCTCGTTGCCCGGATGGCCGTTGTGGCCGCGCACCCAGCGCCACTCGACGGCATGCTGCTGCTGCGCGAGGTCGAGCGCCTTCCACAGGTCGTCATTCTTGACCGGCTCCCTGGTCGAGGTCTTCCAGCCGCGCGCCTTCCAGCCGTGGATCCATTCCGAGATCCCCTTCTGCACGTACTGGCTGTCGGTGTGCAGCACCACTTGGCAGGGACGGTTCAGCACGCCCAGCGCCTCGATCACGGCGCGCAGCTCCATGCGGTTGTTGGTGGTGTTCGGCTCGCCACCGAAGATTTCCTTTTCGTGGCCGTTCGAGACCAGCAGTGCGCCCCAGCCCCCCAGGCCGGGATTGCCCTTGCAGGCGCCATCGGTAAAAATCTCGACCTTGGTCGTGTTGGTATTGGTTTCGCTCATTCTCTGTTCGCCGCCGGCACTGCCTGCGGACGCTTGCTCGTTTTCTTGTTCCATGCAGGTCCGATGATGTGCATGCCCTTGACCCGCTTGATGGCGTGGACCACGTACACGGCGCCCAGGTAGGGCCACCAGCGCCGGCCGGCCGACTCCATCATCGAGAACCGGCTCAGCCAGTGGGCTGTCCGGCACGGCGGCGCATAGCAGCCGAAGTGGCTGCGCGTGACGCCGAGATTCAGCAATTTTAACCAGTCCTTCAGCCGCGGCATAGAGATGAACTCGCCGGAGGCCGGCAGGTAGCCGTTATTCGTGACCCGGCCCACGCCCTGGCGCATGCCCCACAGGCTGGCCGGGTTGAAACCGCAGATGATCACCTGCCCTTCCGGGATCAGCACCCGCTCGACCTCGCGCAGCACCTGGTGCGGTTCGGCGGCAAACTCGAGCACGTGCGGAAGGACGATCAGGTCCATGCTGTGCGAGGCGAACGGCAGTTCGGCGAAGTCGAGGGCGACCGCGATCTGCTTGCCGCCGGCGGCGAAGGACAGCTCGTCGGCGGTCGAGGTGCGGGTGGCGGCCTGCCATTTGTTCGGCATGCGGTTGGCCGCGAGCGCGTCCAGCTGGGGCACGCCGACCTGCAGGGCGTTGAATCCGAAGATGTCCGCCACGAGCTCGTCGAAGCAGGCCTGTTCGAAGGCGCGCACGTAGGCGCCCGCGGGCGATTGCAGCCAGAGGTCGAGCGCTATAATGGATTTTTCGGATGCCGCGTCCATTCCATCCCTTCTTGTGTGTGAAAATTTTTTTCCACACGGCCCTTCGACTCACATGACCATGACGACACCTTCGCGCCAGGCCCTTTCTGTACTTACCGTTCCCGCATTCAAGGACAACTACCTCTGGCTCATCCACGATGGCATGAACGCGGCGGTGGTCGACCCGGGCGACGCCGGGCCGGTCCATGAAGCCCTGCACGCGCACGGCCTGACCCTTACCTGCATTTTACTCACCCATCACCATGCTGACCATATCGGCGGCGTGCCGATGCTGCTGCGAGAATGGCAGGTCCCGGTCTACGGGCCGCGCAACGACGGCATTGCGGTCGTCACCCATGCGCTGGACGAGGGCGACCGGGTGCGGGTGGACGGACTCGACCTCGAACTGGAGGTGCTCGAGGTGCCGGGACATACCCTTGGACACATTGCCTATCTGCGCAGGACGCCTGGGGCGCACTGGGTGTTCTGCGGCGACACCCTGTTCGCGGGCGGTTGCGGCCGGCTGTTCGAGGGCACGCCCCAGCAGATGGCGGATTCGCTCGGCAAGCTCGCGGCGCTGCCGGACGATACCCTGGTTTATTGCGCGCACGAATATACGGTGTCGAACCTGCGCTTCGCGCAGGCGGTCGAGCCGGATAACCAGGGGCTGGCCTTGCGCATGCGCGACGAGACGGAGAAGCGCGGCACCAGGCTGCCGACGGTGCCGTCGACCATTGGACTGGAGAAGGGAACCAATCCCTTCCTGCGCTATACGGAGCCCGGGATTCTCAAGAGCCTGGCCGAGGCCGGACGATTGCAGGCAGGCGCCGCGCCGGTAGAGGCCTTCGCGGCGCTGCGGGAGTGGAAGGACGTGTTCTGACGGTATTGGATGGCGGCCGGCGGCGCCGGCCACCATGCCCACATCAGATTTCTTCGTACAGCGGCAGGGTCAGGAACTCGGCGAAGGTATCCGACGTCGACATCTGTTCGAAGATCTCGGCCGCGCGCGCATAGCTCGGGTTGTCACCGTTCGGCGCGACCTGCTTCACCTTGGCCAGTTCTTCCGGAATCATGGCGCGGACCATCTCGGCCGTTACCTTGCGGCCGTCTTCCAGCACGCCCTTCGGTGTCCTGATCCACTGCCACACCTGCGAGCGGCTGATCTCGGCGGTTGCCGCGTCTTCCATCAGGTTATGGATCGGCACGCAGCCATTGCCGGCCAGCCAGGCGCCGAGATAGTGGATGCCGACATTGATGTTGTAGCGCAGGCCCTCTTCCGTGATCGGCGTCTCCGGCTTGAAGTCGAGCAGTTCGGCGGCGGTCACGTTCACATCGGGCCGCTGCTTGTCGATCTGGTTGGGCCTGTCGCCCAGCACCTTCACGAATTCCGTCATGGCGAGTTCGACCAGGCCCGGGTGGGCGACCCAGCCGCCGTCGTAACCGTCGGTGGCGTCGCGCGCCTTGTCATTGCGCACGCCGCCCATCGCGACTTCGTTCTTCTCCGGATCGTTCTTGATCGGGATCAGGGCCGACATGCCGCCGATGGCCGGCGCATTGCGCTTGTGGCAGGTCTTGAGCAACAGCAGCGCATAGGCGCGCATGAAGGGCGAGGTCATCGTCACCTTGGGACGGTCGGCCAGGCAGAAGTCCTTGTCCAGCTTGAACTTCTTGATGCAGGAGAAGATGTAGTCCCAGCGGCCCGCGTTCAGGCCGGCGCTGTGCTCGCGCAGCTCGTAGAGGATCTCGTCCATCTCGAAGGCCGCGAGGATGGTCTCGATCAGCACGGTCGCCTTGATGGTGCCGCGCGGCAGGCCGAGCTCTTCCTGGGTCATCACGAAGATGTCGTTCCACAGGCGCGCTTCCAGGTGCGATTCCATCTTCGGCAGATAGAAGTAGGGCCCGGCGCCGCGCGCCAGCTGCTCTTTCGCGTTGTGATACATGAAGAGCGCGAAGTCGAAGATGCCGCCGGAGACGCGCTTGCCGTCGACCAGCACGTGCTTTTCGTCGAGGTGCCAGCCGCGCGGACGCACGACCAGGGTCGCGACCTTGTCGTTCAGCCGGTAGGTCTTGCCGTTCTGTTCGAGCGAGATGGTGCGGCGCACGGCGTCGCGCATATTGATCTGGCCCGTGATCTGGTTGTCCCAGTTCGGGGTGTTCGAATCCTCGAAGTCGGTCATGTAGCTGTCCGCGCCCGAGTTCAGCGCATTGATCACCATCTTGCGCTCGACCGGACCGGTGATTTCCACGCGGCGGCATGCGAGCGCCTGCGGGATCGGCGCGATGGTCCAGTCGCCGTCGCGGATGTGGGCGGTCTCGGGCAGGAAGTCCGGACGCTCCCCGGCATCGAGGCGGCGCGCACGCTCGAGGCGGGCGGCGAGCAATTGCTGGCGGCGCGGCTCGAAGGCGCGCGACAGCTTGGCGACCAGGTCGAGGGCTTCCGGTGTCAGGATCTGTTCGTAACCGGCTGTGATCTCGGCAGTAATGTCCATGCCGGTTGGGGTGGCGATCGTCATGCGCTTGCTCCTGTAAGTAAAAATCCGTGCATCGCCGGCGGCACACACCGCCTTGGCGTTTGTCATAGCATCAAGTATATTCACCGGAAGATAGCTAAACGATACATTTTCTCACTACATCTGTGCGTTTTTGTATCAAATGGAGAGCGCATGGACAAGTTCAGGCAGATCGAAACCTTTGTGGAGGTCGTGGCGCGCGGCAGCCTGTCGGCGGCGGCGCGCGCCGAAGGCATCGCGCCCGCCATGATCGGGCGGCGCCTGGATGCGCTGGAGGCCCGGCTCGGCGTCAAGCTGCTGCAGCGCACGACGCGCCGCCTGGTGCTCACCGACGAAGGCGCGGCCTTTCTCGAGGACTGCCAGCGCATCCTGGCCGAACTCGAGGAGGCCGAGTCCGCGGCAAGCGAACGCAGCGCCCGCGCGACCGGACGCCTGGTGGTGTCGGCCCCGGCCGGCTTCGGCCGCCAGCACGTGGCGCCCCTGCTGCCCTCCTTCCTTGCCGAGCACCGCGAACTGACCGTCAACCTGAACCTGACCGACCGCCTGGTCGACGTCGTCGGCGAAGGCGTCGACGTGGCGATCCGCATCGCCAGCCTGAACGATTCGAGCCTGGTCGGCGCCAAGCTGGCCGACAATCACCGCGTGGTGGTGGGCTCGCCCGCCTACCTGAAGCGGCACGGCACGCCGCGCACCCTGGCCGACCTGGCGCGCCACAACTGCCTGGCGATCAACAGCGAAGGCAGCCAGCGCGGCTGGACCTTCCTCGACAAGGGCAAGCCGGTGACCCTGAAGGTCGCGGGAAACATGGAGTGCAACGACGGCGCGGTGCTGCACGCCTGGGCCCTGGCGGGCAAGGGCCTGGCCTGGCGTTCGATGTGGGAAGTGGGCGCACAGATCGCGTCCGGCGAGCTGTGCACGGTGCTCGATGACTACGCGGCGCCCGGCAACGACATCCATGCCGTGTTCGCCCAGCGACGCCTCCTGCCCTTGCGCATCCGCAGCTTCGTCGATTTCCTGCGGCGCAGTTACTCCCAGCCGGAATACTGGTAGCGCCTGGCGCGCTGCATTACCGGCTTGCGGATAAGATTTTCCCGCTGGCCTTATCCCAGCGTGTAACTTTCCGGGCCGCATGAGGTGCGCGTCCGCCCCTACCGACGGGCGGGTCCAGCAAATGTCCGGACAAAAAAAATCCCCGGTAGTCCGGGGATTTTTTGCTATCGCTGGAGAGCGATTACAGCGGCTGGATGTTCGCGGCCTGCTTGCCCTTCGGGCCGGTGGTCACGTCGAACGAAACGCGCTGGTTCTCTTGCAGCGATTTGAAGCCGTTGCTCTGGATTGCCGAGAAGTGAGCGAACAGATCTTCGCCGCCTTCGTCAGGGGTGATGAAGCCGAAACCCTTGGAGTCATTGAACCATTTAACGATGCCAGTTGCCATTACAATTTCCTATTTCAGTTAAGTGGGCTTGCGCCCGTTTAAGATCGTTTGAAGAAGCAAGAAAGGAATGACAGACTAACTGCACTACTACCTACAACCCAACGATCCCGTATTATACCGAATAAAATGGAATATACGACCAGTTCGCAAAATAAAAAAACAGGCCTACGCAACATTTTCGTCAAAAATTCCTTCATTCAACTATTTTCAGGCGTTTTTGATTCGGTAGTAGGGCAAATATAAGGCAAGGAGAGGCCAGAAGTTTGCGCGACATCAAGCTTTGCAACGATGGTTTATTGCGAAAGAACCTTGTCGCCGGCCCAAACTCAGTCTAGGGCACGCGGATCGCGGCGGCCCGCCTCGACAAACTGGCCGAGCTCGTCGAGCCAGATCGACCAGTCGCTGCGCGCCACCGCCTCGAACGCCATCAGCACCCGCAGGCGCTGCTCGAGCGCGCGCGCATGGTGTCCCAGGCCCCGGTAGCCGAAGGTGACGGCGGAGCCGGCCACCGTGTGCAGCATTTCCTGCAGCTCGTTCGCGGCTGCGGCCGGCGCGGCCGGATCGAGCCCGGCGCCCAGCGCGGCCAGGCGCGCCAGCGTGGACGGCAGGCCGCTTGCGAAGCTGTCGTTCGCCGAAGCCAGGCGCGAGAAGAAGCCGGGGTCGCCCGTGAAGCTCATGCCCGTCGCCCTCCCTGCTTACTTGGTGCCGAAGATGCGGTCGCCCGCATCGCCCAGGCCCGGCACGATGTAGGCGTCTTCGTTCAGGTGCGAGTCGAGCGAGGCGACGTAGACCTTCACGTCCGGGTGCGCCTTCTGGAACACCTCGATGCCTTCGGGCGCGGCCACCAGGGCCAGGAACAGGATCTGTTCGCTCGGCACGCCGCGCTTCTTGAGCACGTCGACGGCGTGCACCGCCGAGTTGCCGGTCGCGACCATCGGATCGCACAGGATGAAGGTGCGTTCATTGGTGTCCGGCAGGCGCACCAGGTACTCGACCGGCTCGTGGGTGTCGGGGTCGCGGAACACGCCGATATGGCCGACCCTGGCCGAGGGAACGAGTTCCAGCAGGCCGTCGCTCATGCCGATGCCGGCGCGCAGGATCGGGACGATGGCCAGCTTCTTGCCGGCGATGACCGGCGCATCGATGGTGACCAGGGGCGTCTTGACGACCCGGGTGGTCAGCGGCAGGTCGCGCGTGATCTCGTACCCCATCAAGAGCGTGATTTCCCGCAGCAGCTCGCGGAAGGTGCGCGTCGAGGTGTCGTGCTCGCGCATGTGCGACAGCTTGTGCTGGATCAGCGGGTGGTTCAGGATGAAGAGGTTGGGAAACCGCGGGTCTTGTTTCATGGTGAGTGGCGAATGTTGGATGTGTTGCAAGTAGACCGGCATTATCCCAGCCGCAGCCGCATTTGTCCCGCTCTTTCTATGGCGCGGTGTGCAGCGCCCGCGCCAGGATCGCCGCGCAATCGACCTGCGCCGGCAGGCGGCCAAAGGCGCCCCCGGGTTCGCGCGCGATGCGCGCAGCGACGAAGGCGTCCGCGACGAAGCCGGGCGCGTGGCGCAGCAGCAGTCCCGCCTGCACCGCCAGCACCAGGCGCTCGGCCAGCACGCGCGCCCCGCCCTCGTCCTGCGCCAGGCCGGGCAACGCATCGAGCAGCGCGCCAGCCCAGGCTTCAAAACGCGGGTCGAGCGCCATCGCCGGCGCCAGCTCGGCCGCCAGCGCCGCACGCGCCTCCGGCAGCGACTTGCCGAGCGCGCGCAGCACGTCCAGGCACATCACGTTGCCCGAACCTTCCCAGATCGAATTGACGGGGAACTCGCGGTAGAGGCGCCCGAGCGGACCGTCCTCGACGTAGCCGTTGCCGCCCAGGACCTCCATCGCCTCGGCCCCGAACATCGGGCCGCGCTTGCAGATCCAGTACTTGCCGGCCGGGGTCAGGATGCGGCCCAGCAGCGCCTGGACGGGATCGCCGGCCTCGTCGAAGCAGCGCGCCAGGCGCAGCGCGAACGCGGTGGCGGCCTCGGATTCGAGCGCCAGGTCGGCCAGCACGTTCTGCATCAGCGGCTGGTCCGCCAGGCGCCGGCCGAAGGCCGCGCGGCCGCGCGCATGGTGCAGCGCGTGGCACAGGGCGGCGCGCATGATGCCGGCGCTGCCCAGCACGCAGTCCAGGCGTGTGTAGCCGCCCATCTCGAGGATGGTCGGGATGCCGCGTCCCGGCGCGCCCACCATCCAGCCGAACGCATCCTGGAATTCGACTTCGGACGAGGCGTTCGAACGGTTGCCGACCTTGTCCTTCAGGCGCTGCACGCGGATCGCGTTGCGGCTGCCGTCGGGCAGGTAGCGCGGCACGAAGAAGCACGACAGGCCCGCACTGCCTTCTTGGTCGAGCTGGGCCAGGATCAGGTGGGCGTCCGCCTGCGGCACCGAGAAGAACCACTTGTGGCCGACGATGCGCCATGCGCCCTCGCCCTCGGGGCCGAAGCGGGCCCGGGCCTCGCCCGGCGGCACCTGGACGGCGCGCGTGGTATTGGCGCGCACGTCGCTGCCGCCCTGCTTCTCGGTCATGCCCATGCCGACCAGGGCGCCGCGCTTTTGCGTCACCGGCAGCGAGCGTGGATCGTAGTCGTTCGAGAGGATCTTCGGCAGCCAGGCTGCCAGGCGCGGCTCGCGGCGCAGGGCCGGCACCGAGGCATAGGTCATGGTCACCGGGCACTGGCTGCCATTCTCGACCTGTCCGAACAGCAGGTACTGGGCGGCGCGCGCCACCTGGGCGCCGGGACGCGGGTCGCGCCAGGGAGCCGAATGCGCGCCCGCCTCCACCAGCAGCCCCATGAGCCGGTGCCAGGCCGGGTGGAACTCGAGCTCGTCGATGCGCCGGCCGGCCCGGTCGTAGCCGAGCAGGCGCGGGCCGTTGGCATTGGCCTGGCGCGCCAGGTCGAGGACGTCCGCGCTGCCCAGGGTCGCGCCGAGCGCGGCCAGGTCTTCCCGGGCCCAGCCCGCGCCTTCGCGCAGCAGCGCTTCGCCCAGGGCCGGATCGCAGCTGAACAGGTTGACGTTCTCGAAGGGCGCAGCCTGGTTCAGCACCTCGTGGGTCTGGAAAGCATCCATTGTTCGTCTCTTTCGAAAAAACGGGGACAGATGTTGCATCCGAGCATCGTTTTAGAACAGTTTCATTTGCTGGGCAGCAAGAATCGGCGACAATGTCGCTTGTACGTATGCTTGTCTATGCAACAACAACGCTAACGCAAAGGACGCATCAACGCAAGCCACTGCGTCAGCGCAAGGACTGGCAGAACGGAGACTGGCTTTGTGATTTTTAATGCCTTTCAGAATCTTTCAATGCTACAGTCGGCATTGGTTTGGTAGACTTGCATGGTTTACGCACGGTATGCACAGCGAATTCGCGCATGCCAGCAACAAGAAGGCAGATAACCAGAAATGCACACCAGTTCCATCGCCGCCATCCAGCCCGAACCGCGCAAGCCGGCACCCATGCTGCTCGACAGCCTGCTGGAAGCGGCCGGCGACGCAGTGTTGCGCGTCACGCTGGGCGGCCAGGTGCGGGCCGCCAGCCGCCGCGCCCTGCTGCTCGCCGGCGTCGAACCGGACGGGCGCTCCCTGGTCTCGATGGTGCACGACGTCGACCAGCCGGCCCTGCGCGCCGCCCTTGCCACCGCCGGCGGCGCTCAGCCGGGCAGCGAAGCGGTCGTGGTCGAAGCGCGCTTTCGCAGCGGCGAACGCGACGTCTGGTTCGAGCTGCGCCTGGCCCTCATCGCGAGCGGCGACGACGCCCCGCTGCTGGTCGTGGGACGCGATATGTCGGCCCAGCACGCCACCGAGGAACGCCTGCGCCACATGGCGACCCACGACGCCCTCACCGAACTGCCCAACCGGGTGCTGCTGTCCGACCGCATCCGCATGGTGATCGCCAATGCGCGCCGCTCGGGCCAGGGCTTCGCGGTGGCCACCATCGGCCTGGACGGCTTCAAGAAGGTCAACGACGGCCTTGGCCATGCGGTCGGCGACGCCGTGCTGCGCATGGCCGCCGCCCGCCTGCGCCGCACCCTGCGCGACAGCGACACCCTGGCGCGCGTGGGCGGCGACGAATTCGTCGCGGTGCTGCCCGGATCGAGCAACGAGGCCCAGATCAAGCTCGTTACCGGCCGCCTGATGGCGGCGCTGCAGTCGCCCTTCGAGATCGACGGCCACACCATCTACCTGGCCGGCTCGATCGGAGTCGCCACCTATCCCGAGCATGCCGAGGACGAAGTGCGGCTGGTGACGCTGGCCGACACCGCCATGTCGCGCGCCAAGGAGACCGGCAAGGCGCGCGCCGTCACCTACAGCCCGCGCGACGCCGGTCCGCCGGAACACGACATCTCGCTCGAGGCCGCGATGTTCAACGCGGTGCGCGAAGGCGAGTTCCAGCTCTATTACCAGCCGATCGTCGACGCCAGGAACCGCACCATCGAGGGCTTCGAGACCCTGATGCGCTGGAAGCATCCGACCCTGGGCATGGTCTCGCCCGCGCGCTTCATCCCGATCGCCGAGACCAATGGCCTGATCAACCTGCTCGGCGCCTGGGCCCTGAAGGCGGCCTGCATGCAGATCCGCCAGTTCGAGGAAGTCGCCGGGCGCGAACTCTACATCTCGGTCAACATCAGCCCGCGCCAGTTCAGGAGCGACAAGTTCCTCACCGTGCTGGACGAGGCGCTGGCCCTGTCCGGCACCGCGGGCCGCAACCTGGTGCTCGAGATCACCGAAGGCACCCTGATGGTCGACCCGGTGCACGCGGAGACGGTGCTGTCCAGGATGGCCGAGCGCGGCGCGCGCATCGCGATCGACGACTTCGGCACCGGCTACTCGAGCCTGGCCTACCTGAAGCGCTTCCCGATCTCGGTGCTGAAGGTCGACCGCGCTTTCGTGAAGGATTTGCCGGCCGCCGAGAAGGACGCGGCGATCTGCAAGGCCGTGCTGGACCTGGCCAAGCACCTCGACCTGTCGGTGGTGGCCGAGGGCGTGGAGACCGAGGCCCAGCTGGCCTTCCTCGACAGCCTGGGATGCCAGTACATCCAGGGCTACCTGACCGGCAAGCCGATGCCGGCCCACGTGGCGATGACCGCGCTGAAAGAAGACCTTTACACCGAACTGCTGCCGGCCGACTTCCGGGCGGTCAAACCATGACGACTATTTTCGCCACCCCGCGCTCGCGCCAGGCCGACGCCACCCTCTCCCTGCTGTGGGAACGCACCCGCAGGCAGGGCGACATGCCGGGCTTCACCAAGGCCATCAACGCCATCCTCGCCTCCATGCGCGGCGAAGACGAGCGCGAATTCTCGATGACCCAGACGGTGCTGTCCGACCCTGTGCTGACCCAGAAGGTGCTGCGCCTGGCCAACAGCGGCATGTACTCGGCCTTCGGCCAGCGCATCAGCACCGTCTCCAAGGCCGTGCTGGTGCTGGGCACCGAGGCCATCGGCCACCTGGCCCTGGGCCTGAAGCTGATCGAGGAACTGGCCAAGTCCACCCCCGACACCGAGACCGCCCACATCGAGATGGAAAAGGCGGTGCTGGCCGGGATGGTGGCGCAGCAGATCGCCGCCAGCGCCGTCTCGCGCGATCCGGAAGAAGCCGTGGTGTGCTCGATCCTGCATTCGCTGGGGCGGATGATGGTCACCTTCTACATGCCCGAGCGCTGGGCCGAGCTGCGCGAGACCGCCGGACCGGGCCGCGAGGAAAGCGCCGCCGGCGCCATCCTCGGCCTGTCGCTGGAAGAGATCGGGCGCGCCACCGCCGAGCACTGGGGCCTGCCGCGCAACCTGGTCGCCGGCATGCGCCGCGTCGCGCCGGGCGAGCGCAGCGAAGGCTTCGGCCACGACGACTGGCTGGCCGCCCTCGGCACCATGTCGACCGACACCGCCGAGGCCCTCTGGCATGACGACGAGGCCGGCGCCGCGCGCGTGGCCGCCCTGGCCGAGAGTTTCGCGCCGATGCTGGGCGTGGAGGCGGGCAGCCTGCTGGGCGCCATCGAGAAGGCGCGCGAGGCCGCCTCTTCCGACCTGACGATCGCGCCGCTGGCCAAGCCGCTGGAAAAACGCGCGCGCCTGGCCGCCGCCACCCGCAAGCGCATGGCCGGCAACAAGGTCCTGATGAGCGGCGTGGCCGACATGCGCGACGCCGGCGCCAGCGCCACCCCGGGCCAGATGATGTCGATGGCCCTGGAAACCATCCACAAGGGCCTGTCGTTCACGCGCTCCTTCGCCTTCCTGCGCAACCGCAAGGAGGGCAAGTACACGGCGCGCCTGGGGCTCGGCGAGGACAGCAAGGCCCTGCTGCCCAGCCTCGTGTTCGACGACGCCTACGAGCCGAACGTGTTCCATGCGGCGCTGGGGAGCGACCGTGTGATCTTCATCGAGAATGCGCGCGACGCCAAGTTCGCGGCCAAGCTGCCGCCCTGGTGGAAGGCCTGCCTGAGCGAAGCGCGCTGCTTCGTCGTGATCCCGCTGTGCGCCCACGGCCAGCCGGCCGGCTTCATCTATGGCGAATGGGACGACAGCTTCCCCTCGGTGGTGCTGAGCCAGACCGAGTTCTCGCTGCTGAACGACCTGCGCGGGCTGGTGGTGCGCACTGTCGAGCGGCGCCACCAGGTCGAGGCGATCACCTCGCGCGTCTGAACCGGCGCCGCCCTCCGCGGGCGGCGCGGCCGAAACGCCCGCCGGTTCAGCCGAGCTTCGGCGTCCCCACCTTCACATCCCCGCACTGCGCGCGGTGCATCAGGGCGTGGTCGATCAGCACCAGCGCCAGCATCGCTTCCGCGATCGGGGTCGCGCGGATCCCGACGCAGGGGTCGTGGCGGCCGAAGGTCTCGACCATCACGGGATTGCCGTCCTTGTCGATCGAGCGGCGCGGCGTGCGGATCGACGAGGTAGGCTTGATCGCGATCGAGACCGTGATGTCCTGCCCGGTCGAGATCCCGCCCAGCACCCCGCCCGCGTTGTTGCCGACAAAGCCCTCCGGGGTCAGCTCGTCGCCGTGCTCGGAGCCCTTCTGCGCCACCGAGGCGAAGCCGGCCCCGATCTCGACGCCCTTGACCGCATTAATCCCCATCATCGCGTAGGCGATGTCGGCATCGAGCTTGTCGTAGATCGGCTGGCCCCAGCCCACCGGCACGCCGCGCGCCACCACGTCGATGCGCGCGCCGATCGAGTCGCCGGCGCGGCGCAGCTCGTCCATCGCCGCTTCCATGCGCGCCAGGAGCTCGGCATCGGCGGTGGCGGCGAAGAAGGGATTCGCGTGCACGTGCTCGAAGGACTGGAACGGCACGTCGATATCGCCCAGCTGGCGCATGCAGCCGAAGAATTCGGTGCCGAACTGCTCGCGCAGCCACTTCCTGGCCACCGCGCCGGCGCCGACCACCGGGGCGGTCAGGCGCGCCGAGGAACGGCCGCCGCCGCGCGGATCGCGCACGCCGTACTTGTGCCAGTAGGTGTAGTCGGCGTGGCCGGGGCGGAAGGTCTCCGTGATGTTGCCGTAGTCCTTGCTGCGCTGGTCTTCGTTCTGGATCAGCAGGGCGATCGGGGTGCCGGTCGTGACGCCCTGGTAGACGCCCGACAGGATCTGCACCCGGTCCGCTTCCTGGCGCTGGGTCACGTGGCGCGAGGTGCCCGGCTTCCTGCGGTCGAGCTCGGGCTGGATGTCGGCCTCTGACAGCGCCATGCCTGGCGGGCAGCCGTCGATGACGCAGCCGATGGCCGGGCCGTGCGACTCGCCGAAAGTGGTTACGGAAAACAGCTTGCCAAAGGAGTTGCCGGACATGGGTTGCTCTGCATGCAAAATAGTGGATTTAGCATTCTACCAGTCCGGGCGTCAAGCCCGGGGAATCGCCCGCGGGGCCAGGCGCGCAAAAGAGTTGCTCCAAAGATACATATTTGTCGTTTCAGCCAGCTTGTAAGCTTATGTAAAGGAAATTGCATATATACTGGAATCAAACAAGCCCAGCCCTCTGGAGACAAATGCCTTCCTCGATGACGCCACCGGGCCCGATGACCGATGCGGTAGACGACCGCGACGACCTGGTATTCGCCGACGAAGCCGATCATGCATCGCCTTCGTCCATCACCGCCGCCGGTGTTCCCGGCGTGCCGGCCTGCCCTGGCGCGAGCTGGCGCATCCTGGTGGTGGACGACGACGCCGACGTGCACTCGACCACCACCTTCGCCCTCAAGGGCGTCGAGATGCAGGGCCGTGCGCTGGAATTCCTGCATGCCTACTCGAGCGAGGAAGCGCGCGCCATCCTCGCCCGCGAGCCCGACATCGCGGTCATCCTGCTGGACGTGGTGATGGAGCGTCCCGACGCCGGCCTGCAGCTGGTGCGGCAGATTCGCGAAGAGCTCGGCCTGATCGAGATCCGCATCATCCTGCGCACCGGCCAGCCCGGCTACGCGCCCGAGCTGGAAGCGATCCGCGGCTACGACATCAACGACTACCGCACCAAGTCCGAACTCACCCGCACCAAGCTGTATACCGCGGTGGCCGCCGCCGTGCGCTCCTACGAGCAGCTGCGCGCCCTGGCCGCCAGCCGCGCCGGCCTGGAACACATCCTGAGCGCCGGCGCCCAGCTGATGGCCCTGCATGGCGTGGCGGATGCCGCCCGGGGCGTGCTGCGCCAGCTGGCAGCCCTGCTCGGCCGGACCGAGGGCGGCGTGCTGTGCGTGTGCGAGAGCGGCCACGGCCGCCCGGACTCCATGCGCGTGATCGCAGCCGCCGGCGGACAAGCCCCCCTTGCCGGCTCGGAGTTGCAGGGCCCGCAGCAGGACGACGTGGCGCAGGCGGTCCGGCTCACCCTGGAGCAGCGCCGCCGGCTCGACGGCGACGGCTGGCTGACCCTCTACTTCCCCGGCAAGGCCGGACGCGATTTCGCGGCCTGCATTCCCTCCGAGCGTCCGCTCGGCGAGCTCGAATGCCGCCTGCTGGACGTGTTCGCGAGCGTGGCCGCGGTCAGCCTCGAGAACGTCGAACTGGTCACCCACCTGAACCAGGCCGCCTTCCGCGACCAGTTGACCGGCCTGCCCAACCGCACCCGGCTCGTCGAACTGATCGACGCCACCCTGGCGAGCCCGCGCCGCAACACGGCCACCCTGGCCATCGTCGACCTCGACCACTTCGCCGAGACCAACGATGCGCTCGGCCACCATTTCGGCGACCTGCTGCTGGTGGCCGTGGGGCGGCGCCTGGAAGAGCGCCTGCAGGCCTGTCCCGACGAGCGCCTGGCCATCGCGCGCATCGGCGGCGACATCTTCTGCGTGCTGGGGGACGCCGCCGTGGTGCAGCCGGCGCGCATCGCGGCGCTGTTCCGCGAACCCTTCCGCATCGACGGCCAGGACGTGCTGGTTTCGAGCACGCTCGGCCTGGTGCGCCTGTCGGAGCACGACGGCAGCGGCGCCGACGCCCTGAAGGACGCCGACATCGCCCTCAAGCGCGCCAAGTCGCAGCAGCGCGCCGGCCACTTCTATTTCTCGCGCAGCATGGGGGTCGAGATCCGCGAGCGCGTGCGCATGATGCACGCGCTGCGCAGCGGCTTCCAGCGCGGCGAGCTGTTCCTGGCCTACCAGCCGCAGGTCGACCTTGCAACCGGTCGCCCGTTCGGCGCCGAAGCGCTGCTGCGCTGGCGCACCGAGGACGGCCGCATGATCGGGCCGGACCGCTTCATCCCCATCGCCGAATACTCGGGCCTGATCGTCGACATCGGCGAATGGGTGCTGCGCCAGGCCCTGGCCGAGCTGGTGCGCCTGAGGGCTGCCGGCCACCGCGATTTCACCATGTCGGTCAACGTCTCGCAGGTGCAGTTCCGCCACCCGCACTTCGTCGACATGCTGCGCCGCGCCTTGGAAGATACCGGCGCGCCCGCCGACTACGTGGAACTGGAAATCACCGAATCGATGGCGATGGAAGAGCCGGCCCTGCTGGTCGAGAAGCTGGCCCAGGTCAAGCGCACCGGCGTGTCGATCGCGATCGACGACTTCGGCACCGGCTTTTCCTCATTGTCGCACCTGCAGCGCCTGCAGGTGGACCGCCTCAAGATCGACCGCACCTTCGTCACCGAAATCACCGGCTCGGCGCGCGGCAGCAGCATCGCCGAGATGGTGATCCAGCTCGGCCGCAACCTGGGCCTGTCGGTGATCGCGGAAGGGGTCGAGGACGAGCGCCAGGCGCACATCCTGCGCACGCTGGGCTGCCCGCTGGCGCAGGGCTTCATGTTCTCGCGGCCCTTGACGCCGGAGGCCCTGCTGGAGTGGCTGGGCAACCAGGCGCTGATCGAAGCGGCTTGAAGGTGACTGCGGGTGGCCGGCTTCGCCGGCCGCCCGTCGATCAATCCTCTGCCGCCTGTTCGGCCGGCCAGTCGCGGATGTAGGCCTTGAGCATGCGATTCTCGAAGCTCTGCGCCTCCAGCACCGCCTTGGCGACGTCGTAGAAGGAAATCACGCCCAGCAGGGTGCGGGCGTTCATCACCGGCAGGTAGCGCGCGTGCTTCTCGAGCATGATGCGGCGCACCTCGTTGACTTCGGTGTCGGGGGTCACGGTGATCGGGCTGTCGTCCATCACCTTGCGCACCGTGCCGTTGCCGAGCGCGCCGCCCTGGGCGTGCAGCTCCTTGATCACTTCGCGGAAGGTCAGCATGCCGACCAGGTCGCCGTACTCCATGACGACCAGCGAACCGATGTCCTTTTCCGCCATCGTCGCGGCCGCCTCGAGCAGCGGCATGTCGGGCGTGACGGTATAGAGGATTTCACCTTTCACCTGCAGGATCTCGGAGACTTTCATATTGGCCACCCCGTCCGATTGGTTAGTGATACCAGAAATATTTGTATAAGGCATAACACCGACTGTAGCCGATGCCCGCCAAAAAATCCAGCATTGCACCAATGCCGGGGACGATGCCCCATTGCGTAACATTAAAACAGTGCTACGATGCCGCCCATCCCAATTCACGGATGAGTAGAACACGATGAGCGGTCCACAAGATCCCGGCTTCGACACCCTGGCCCTGCACGCAGGCGGCGCCCCCGACCCGGCAACCGGCGCGCGCGCCACGCCGATCCACTTCACCTCGTCCTTCGCCTTCCGCGATTCCGACCACGCCGCCGCGCTGTTCAATATGGAACGCGCCGGCCACGTCTATTCGCGCATCTCGAACCCGACCAATGCGGTGCTGGAAGAACGCATCGCCGCACTGGAGGGCGGCGTGGCGGGCATCGCCACCGCCAGCGGCCAGGCCGCCATGCACCTGGGCCTGGCGACCATCGCGGGCGCCGGCAGCCACATCGTGGCCTCCAGCGCCCTGTACGGCGGTTCGCACAACCTGCTGCATTACACCATGCGCCGCTTCGGCGTCGAGACCAGCTTCGTTAACCCGCGCGACCACGCCGCCTGGCGCGCCGCGATCCGCCCCAACACGAAGCTGTTGTTCGGCGAGACGCTCGGCAATCCGGGCCTGGACGTGCTCGACATCCCGGCCATCTCGGCCATCGCCCACGAGCACGGACTGCCACTGATGGTGGACGCCACCTTCACCACGCCCTATTTGCAGCGTCCGTTCGACCTCGGCGCCGACCTGCTGATCCACTCGGCCACCAAGTTCCTGTGCGGCCATGGCACCGCGATCGGCGGCCTGCTGGTCGATGGCGGCACCTTCGACTGGGATGCCGCCCACGCGCAGCACGGCCGCTTCCCCGAGCTGTGCGAACCCTACGAGGGCTTCCACGGCATGGTGTTCGCGGAAGAATCGACCGTCGCCCCCTTCGCCCTGCGTGCCCGCCGCGAAGGCCTGCGCGACTTCGGCGCGGCGATGAGCCCGCACAATGCCTTCGCCATCCTGCAGGGCATCGAGACCCTCGGCCTGCGCATGGACCGCCACGTCGCCAACACCCGCCGCGTGGTGGAGTTCCTGCTCGCGCACCCGGCGGTGGCTGCCGTGAACTATCCCGAGCTCGAATCGCACCCCGACTACCACCTGGCCCAGCGCCTGCTGCCCAAGGGTTGCGGCGCCGTCTTCACCTTCGAACTGGAGGGCGACCGTGCGGCCGGGCGCCGCTTCGCCGACGGCCTGCAGCTGTTCTCGCACCTGGCCAATGTGGGCGACGCCAAGTCGCTGGTGATCCACCCCGCCTCGACCACGCACCTGCGGGTGCCGGCGCAAGAACTGGCGGCGAGCGGCATCCGCGAAGGCACGATGCGCCTGTCGGTCGGCCTGGAAGACCCGGAGGACCTGATCGAGGACCTCAAGCGCGGCCTGAAGCTGGCCCAGAAAGGAGCCTGAGATGCAGTTCGAGATCCAGGGCGCCAACGCCTACGCCTACACCGGCGGACGGTCCTTCGACCCCGCGCTTCCCACGGTCGTGTTCATCCACGGCGCCCAGAACGACCATTCGGTCTGGGCCCTGCAAAGCCGCTACCTGGCCCACCACGGCTACTCGGTGCTGGCGGTCGACCTGCCGGGCCACGGCAGGAGCGCCGGGCCGGCCCTGGCCAGCGTGGAGGCGATGGCGGCCTGGCTGGTGGAACTGCTGGCGGCAGCCGGCGTACAGCGCGCCATCCTCGCCGGCCACAGCATGGGCTCGCTGATCGCGCTGGAAGCCGCCCACCTGGCGCCGGAGACCGTGATCGGCCTGGCGATGGTCGGCAGCACCTATCCGATGAAGGTGTCCGACTCCCTGCTCGACACGGCGCGCGAGGACGAAGCACGCGCCATCGACATGGTGAACATCTGGTCGCATTCCTCCATCGCGCACAAGCCCTCCTGCCCCGGCCCGGGCTTCTCGGTGATGGGCGGGGCGCGCCGCCTCATGCAACGCATGTCGGCGCGCAATCCGGCGCAGCTCTTCTACACGGACTTCGCGGCCTGCAATGCGTATGCGAACGGTGAAGCGGCCGCGGCAGCCGTAGCCTGCCCGGTGCTGTTCGTCTTCGGGTCGAAGGACGTCATGACGCCGCCGCGTTCCACGAAGCTGCTGACCGGACTCCTGTCCCATGGCAGAATCGTGACCGTGGACGCCGGCCACCAAATGATGGCCGAAGCGCCCGACGCGGTGCTCGACGCCCTGGCCGGCTTCGCCGGCGCCGCGCTCAGCCAACACAAGGAGACGCCATGACGGCACGCCATGCCAGCTTCGCGGAGTTCTACCCGTATTACCTGACCCAGCATGCCGACCGCCGCTGCCGCCGCGCGCACTTCATCGGCACCTCGTCGGCGATCGCCTCGATCGCGCAGTACATCGACAGCCTGAACGCCTGGTGGCTGCTGTTCGCGGTCGTCAGCGGCTACGGCGGGGCCTGGATCGGCCACTTCTTCTACGAGAAGAACAAGCCGGCTTCCTTTTCCCAGCCCTGGTATTCCTTCCGGGCCGACTGGGTCATGTACTGGCAGATGCTGACGGGGAAACTCAGCTGGTAAGTCAGGGCGCGTCCAGCACCGCCCTGACGCGCAGCTCCAGCTCGGCGAGCGTGAACGGCTTGCCGATCAGTTCGACACCCGGCTCCAGCACCTCGCCCCGAACCAGGGCATTGCGCGAGTAGCCGGTCGCGAACAGGATCTTCAGGCCGGGACGCCGCTTCGAGGCCTCGTCGGCCAGCTCCCTGCCGTTCGTCCCGGGCATGATCACATCGGTGAAGAGCAGCGCGATGTCCGGGTGGGCGTCGAGCTCGCGCAGCGCGGCGTGGGCGCTCCCGGCGGCCCGCACGCGGTAGCCGAGCTCGGACAACATGTCCACGGACAGCGTGCGTACGGCATCCTCGTCCTCGACCACCAGGACCGTCTCGCCGGCGACGCGGCCCGGCGCGGCCGCCGGCGCCGGCGGTGGCGCCTGCTCGGCATCCGCCGCATGGCGCGGCAGGTAGATGCGCACCGTGGCGCCTTCGCCCGGCGCCGTATCGATGCGCACGAAGCCGCCGGACTGGCGCGCGAAACCGTAGACCTGGCTCAGGCCCAGGCCGGTTCCGCGCCCCACTTCCTTGGTCGTGAAGAAAGGCTCGAAGGCCTTGGCCGCGACTTCGGGCGGCATGCCGGCGCCCGTGTCCCGCACCGCTACCATGACGTAGTCGCCGGGTGCGAGGCCGGGCTGGCCGGCGGCCAGGCCAGCGTCGACGTCGACGTTGGCAGTCTCGATGGCCAGCTGGCCACCATTCGGCATCGCGTCGCGCGCGTTGACGGCCAAATTCAGAATGGCGTTTTCCAGCTGGTTGGCATCGGCCCAGGTCAGCCACAACGCCCGGTCCAGGCGCGCCTCGAGGCGGATGTTGCCGCCGATCGCATGGGTGAGCAGGTCGGTCATGCTGCCCACCAGGCGGTTTACCTGCAGCGCGCCGGGCTTCAGGGCCTGCTGGCGCGAAAACGCCAGCAGGCCCTGAGTAAGCTGCGCGGCGCGCCTGACCCCACCCTTTGCCATGCCGATGTAGTGCATCGCCTTGTCGTCGCCGCTCGCGAACCGCCGGCCCAGCAGTTCCAGGGCGCTGTTCACCACCGCCAGCATATTGTTGAAATCATGGGCGATGCCGCCGGTAAGCTGGCCTACCGCTTCCATCTTCTGCGCCTGGCGCAGCGCATCTTCGATGCGCACCCGTTCGGCCACACCCTCGATGACGCGCCGCTCCAGCGTTTCGTTCATGTCGCGCAGCGCGATCTCGGCGCGGTGGCGCTGGCTCACGTCCTGGAACAGCACGGCCACCTGGCGCCGCTCAGGCGGTTCGATGCGCAGCGCGGCCAGCTCCAGGTAGCGGTGCGTCGCTTCGAGCTCGCGCCGGAAGCGCACCGGTTCGCCCGTGACCAGCACCTTGCGGTAGATCTCGACCCAGGCGTCGGCTTCCAGCGGCACCATCTCGCGCACGCGCTGGCCGACCACGTTCGGGATGCCGGCATTGGCTTCGTAGGCGGGGTTGGCCATCACGTGCACATAGTCGCTCAGCGGCCCATGCGGGCCGTCGAGGAACTCGATCACGCAGAAGCCCTCGTCGATCGATTCGAACAGGGTGCGGAACAGGCGTTCGCTTTCGCGCAGGGCCGCGACCGCCGCGTTGCGCTCGGACAGGTCGAGCATGGCGCCGATCATCCGCAGCGGCCGGCCGTCGGCGTCGCGCAGCACGGTGCCGCGGTCGAAGATGTCGGCGTAGCTGCCGTCGGCGCGCCGGAAGCGGTATTCGCCGGCCCAGCTGCTGCCGCCCTCGTCGATCACGCCATGGATCGTGGTCTCGACGCGTTCCCGGTCGTCCGGGTGGATGTGGTCGAGCCACCAGTCGGCCGAGGTCTGGTCCAGCTTGTGGCCGAACAGGGTCTCCACGGCCTGGTTCCAGACCACGTGGCCGTCGGCCAGGCGCCAGTCCCAGATCGCGTCGTTGGTCGCCAGGCGGGCCAGCCGGTAGCGTTCCTCGACCTCCTCCTTGCGGCCCTGGTGGCGACGCGCCTCCTCCAGGCTCGCGGCCAGCTCCTGCTGCGCCAGCATCTTGCCGGTGGTCTCCCACACCGTGCAGGCCAAGCCTCGAATCGAGGCATCGTCGTCGCGCAGCGGCGTGTACGAGAACGTGAACCAGGCCCGTTCCTGGTAGCCGTTGCGGTCGATGAGGAGCGGCAGGTCTTCGCGGCAGATGCCGGCGCCGCCCAGGGCCTGGGCGATCAGGGGCGCGACGTCGGGCCATACCTCACCCCACACGCAGCGCAGGGGCGCGCCGAAGGCCGCCGGATGCTTGCCGCCCAGCAGGGCGGCATAGGCGTCGTTGTAGACCATCGAGAGCTGTTCGCCCCACACCAGCCACATCGGCACCGGCGAGTCGAACACCTGGGCCGCCGCGGCGCGCAGCGCGCGCGACCAGCGCTCGGGGTGGCCGAGCGCGCAGGCGCGCCAGTCCTGGCGTGTCAGCAGGAGAGCCTGCGGCCTGCCCTGGGCGTCGAAAGGCGCGCGCGGCGCGCTGTCGGCGCCTTCAGGCGGCAGGTGGGAATCGGTGTTCAAGAGGCTGGGCGCGCATGATCGCTCTGATGAATTTGATGATCATACACCAGCGCACCCTTCCTCCAGGAGAATCTACACGACTTCGTTCCAGCTCGGATTCGCGCTATAGGGACGGGTGTACTCGCAGAACATGCCATCGTACTCCGCCACCGGCTTGCCCTTCTCCAGCAGGGTGTAATGGAACTGCCGGCACGGCATCTCGCCGACCGGATGGGCGCCGGTGGCCGTGATGCGCACCTCGTAGCGATTGCCCTTCCAGCCCAGGCTCCTGCCCTCTTCGAGGGCGACCAGCAGCCTGGGGAACTCTTTCGCGTAGTCGCCGCCCTTCACCAGGGAGCGGCCGCCCCAGGCGTCGAAGGCATGGCCGCCTTCGCAATCGTCGCAGGGCACCTTGCTCGCTTCGCGGAAGGCGGTCTTGGCCGCGCGCGCGCGGTCGAACTTCAGGTCGGAGACCGCGTACACCGGACAGCCGTGTTTTCCGGCCACAGCCCGGCCGGCTGGAAGGACGCGGGACGCTCGCCGATCGGCAGCGGCGCGCCCTTGCGGCGCGCGCAGCCCGGATTGGCAGGGGCCAGCTCAGCGACGGGCGCCTGCGGCTGGGCCGGCGTTTGGGCGGAAGGCTGGGTCAGCCCCTTGGCGACGCCATCCACGGCGCCGGTCACGGCCTGGCGCACATTGTTGCCCACCGCCTGGCGGGCGGCGTCGGCAGCGGCAGCGGCAGCGGCATTCTTGAGGAAGTCGCCGAAGGACTGGGCGCGGCTGTCGTGCACGATGCCGGCGCCCAGCAGCAGGAGCAGGCCGAGGTTGACGAGCGTGAGGGAAGAAGGTCGTTTCATGATACGGTGACGAAGAAGCCGAAATGGGGAGAAGGGACGCAGTGTAGTGCGCCCCGCCCGCCCCGTGACCCATCACCCGTGGGGGGAGTTCGGCAGGGCGAAGTGCTCGGCCAGGGTCTGTTCCAGGCCCTGCTCGACCGCATTCTCGACCTGGCGCGCCAGCGCCGCCGTGTCGAGGGCGAGCGCGGTGGCCGGCGGCCCCTCCTCGCTTGCCGCGGCGCCGCCGGCGCCCAGCACGTCGAACACGAACAGCCGGTAGACGTCGGCCAGGCGGATGGTGCCCGGGTCGACCAGCAATACCCAGTTGTCCGCACTCTCGCGTGCACCCCGCCCCCAGCGCGCCCGGGCCGGCACTTCTTCCTGCACCCGCCCGACCCAGCCGGCCGCCACCATCTTCTCGAGCAGCATCGTCATCTCGTCGTAGCCGATGCGCGTGTGCGCCCGGATCGCCGCGCTCGAGACCAGGGCCGTGCCGGTCGCCTGGCTGCTCCCGTGCAGCACCTTCAGCACCGCCATCGCATCGACGAAGGCGCTGCCCGGCGCCGGCTGGTGCCACCAGCGCTCGTACTTCACCACCGGCAGCGCCGCCGTGAGCACGGCGCCGACCAGGGTGATCATCCAGGACAGGTACATCCACACCAGGAACAGCGGCAGCGCCGCCAGGGCGCCGTAGATGATGGCGTAGGTCGGGAACTGGCGGATGAAGAGCGCGAAGCCGCGCTTGGCGATCTCGAAGGCGATCGCGGCGGCCAGCCCACCCCAGAGCGCATCGCGCACGTTGACGCGGCGGTTCGGCACCGCCATGTAGAGCATGGTGTAGAAACCGGTGGAGAGGGCAACCGACACCAGGGTGAAGAACAGGGCGCCGAGGAAGGGCACCGACCGGACCAGCCCGCCGGTGGCCGTGAACAGCTGCGAGGTGGCCGAGAGCGACAGGCCGAACAGGATGGGGCCGAGCGAGACCAGGGCCCAGTAGACCAGCACCCGCTGCGACCAGGGCCGCGGGCGGCGCACGCCCCAGATCTGGTTGAAGGCGCGCTCGATCATGCCCATCATCGCCGTGGTCGTCATCAGGAGCAGCACCGCGCCCAGCAGGGACAGGCCCTTGGCCTTGCTGGCGAACTGGGTCAGGTTGGAACTGATGGTGTTGGCGATCGCCTTCGGCATCAAGGTCTGCACGAACCAGGTGTCGAGCGCCGTGCGCAGCTGGCCGAAGACCGGGAAGGTGGTCAGGATCGCCAGCACGATGGTGAGCAGGGGCACCAGGGCCAGGGTGGTGGTGAAGGTGAGGCTGCCCGCCACCTGCGGCAGCTTCTCCTCGCGCAGGCGGCGCCGGGCGAAACGCAGCAGGTCGCGCGCCTCGCCGAGGGTCAGGCCGCGCGCGCGGTCGACGCCGAGGGCCAGCATGTCGGAGGTGCTGCGCGACAGGGAATGGACGGTTTTGGAAAGCATGGATCCTGGAAGTGCGCCGTGGCTGCGAGCGTGACGATTCGCCCCGCATACGGCATGTCATTTCGGCAAAGCGCCCTATAATACCAACGATGAAGCCAACCCTGACCATCCTCGTGCTCTACTACTCGCGCCACGGCGCCACCCGCAAATTGGCCGAACTGGTCGCCCAGGGCATCGAAAGCGTGCCCGGGGCGGAAGCGCGCCTGCGTACCGTGCCCGCCGTGTCCACCGTGGCCGAGGCGACCCAGCCGGACATCCCGCGCGAAGGCGCCCCCTATGTCGAGCTGGCCGACCTGGCTGAATGCGCCGGCCTGGCGCTCGGTTCGCCGACCCGCTTCGGCAATATGGCGGCGAGCCTCAAGTACTTCCTCGACGGCACCGCCGCCGACTGGGTCAACGGCACCCTGACGGGCAAGCCGGCCGCCGTGTTTACGTCCACCGGCAGCCTGCACGGGGGCCAGGAATCGACGCTGCTGTCGATGATGATACCGTTGTTGCACCATGGCATGCTAGTCCTCGGCCTGCCCTACGCCCACCCCGAACTCATGAACACGGCCAGCGGCGGCAGCCCCTACGGCGCCTCGCACTGGGCCGGCGCCGACGGCAGGCGCCCGCTCACTGAGGACGAACGCGTGCTCGCCATCGCCCTCGGCAAACGCCTGGCCGCCGCCGCGGTCAAACTGCAGGGGATGCACTGATGGATACCGCAAAAGTCTTTCATGCCGGCGCCATTGCCAGCCTGATCTGGCTGATCGGCTGGCTGGTCGCCTGGGAAGTCTTCGTCGCCCCGCTGCACCCGGGCGGGTCGCTGCTCGCGCTCAAGGCGCTGCCCTTGCTGCTGCCGCTGCGCGGCGTCATCAAGCGCGACCTGTACACCCTGCAATGGTCGTCCATGGTCATCCTGGTCTACTTCGCCGAAGGCGCGGTGCGCGCCTGGGCCGACACGACCCAGGCCTCGCGCCTGATGGCCCTGGGCGAGGTGGCGCTGGTGGTGGTCTACTACGCCTGCGCCCTGCTCTTCCTGCACCCCTACAAAAGGGAAGCCAAGCGCCTGGCCAAGGAATTGCTCGACAAGGTCAAAGTGCCGCATGACTGAGCAGCAGGGCCTGGCGGACCTCCTGCGCGCCATCGTCGGCGACACCCACGCGGTGTTCGACGAGGCCGGCATGGCGCCCTTCCTCACCGACTGGCGCGGCCGCTTCACCGGGCGCGCGCGCGCCGTCGTGCTGCCCGCGAGCACGGACGAGGTCGCGGCCGTCGTCGCCGCCTGCGCCCAGGCGCGGGTGCCCATCGTGCCCCAGGGCGGGCGTACCGGACTGGTGCTGGGCAGCGTGCCGGACGCGGCCGGGAACGCCATCGTGCTGTCGCTGCGGCGCCTGAACCGCATCCGCGACCTCGATCCCTTCAACCGCACGATGACGGTCGAAGCCGGGTGCATCCTGCAGGATATCCAGGAAGCGGCGGCCGGCGCCGGCATGCTGTTCCCGCTCTCGCTGGCGGCCGAAGGCAGCTGCACCATCGGCGGCAACCTGTCGACCAATGCCGGCGGCACCGCCGTGCTGCGCTACGGGAACACCCGCGAACTCTGCCTGGGCCTGGAAGCCGTCACGGCCCAGGGCCAGGTCTGGGACGGCTTGCGCGGCCTGCGCAAGGACAATACCGGCTACGACCTGCGCGACCTCTTCATCGGCGCCGAAGGCACGCTGGGCGTGATCACGGCCGCGGTCCTGAAGCTGCAGCCGCAGCCGAAGGCGCTCCTCACGGCCATGGTGGCGCTGGACTCGCCGCAGCGGGCGCTGGACCTGCTGGTGCTGCTGCAGGAGCGTTGCGGCCCGGCGCTGACTGGGTTCGAGCTGATGTCCGCACTGTGCCTGCGCCTGGTGGCGGCCCACTTCCCCGCGCTGCCGCGGCCCTTCGCGGCGCCGCACCCGCAATACGCGCTGGTCGAACTCTCCAGCAGCGAATCAGGCGCGCATGCGGCGGCCCTGCTGGAAAGCGCGGTCGGCGCGGCGCTCGAGGCCGGCATGGCGCGCGACGCGGTGCTGGCGAGCTCGACCGCTCAATCCCTCGGCCTGTGGAAAGTGCGCGAATCGATCTCCCCGGCCCAGGCTGCGGCGGGTAAAAATATCAAGCACGACATTTCCCTGCCGCTGTCCGCGATTCCCGCCTTCATCGCCCGCACCGATAGCGCGCTGCAGGCCGCCTTTCCCGGCTGCCAGGTGATCTGCTTCGGCCACCTGGGCGACGGCAATCTGCACTACAACGTGGCGCCGCCGGAAGGCGAAGGACACGGGGATTTCCTGGCCCACCAGGACGCGATCAACCGCATCGTGCACGACAGCGTGCTTGCCGGCAAAGGCTCGATCTCGGCCGAACACGGGATCGGCGCCCTCAAGCGCGAGGAACTGGCCCGCGTCAAGTCGCCGGTCGAGCTGGACATGATGCGTGCCATCAAGGCCGCCCTGGACCCGCTCGGCATTATGAACCCTGGCAAAATTCTATGAACCCGGGGACCATCATGCGCACTTACCTGTCACTGGCATTCGCCTGCCTGCTCAGCCCTGCGGCGCTGGCCGGCACCGTCTACAAATGCGTCGAGAACGGCAAGACCGGCTATGCGGACCAGCCTTGCGGCAAGAACCCGGTCGCGCTCGAGCTGAAAGTCGCCCCGGCGGCGCCCGGCGAAGCGGCCGAGCGCCTGGCGCGTTCGAAAGCCTATCTCGCCGGCGTCGAAGCCGAGCGCGCCGCGCAGGAGGAGCAGGCCGTGCGCGCGGCGCGCGCCGCCCAGCGGGCGCAACGCGAGGCGCTCGCGGAGCGCAAGCGCTGCGACAAGCTGCGCCTGCAGAGCAGGTGGGCCGAGGAAGACAGCCGCCGCGCCAGCCGCTCGGAAGCGGAGCGGGAACGCATCAAGGCCAGGCGCCAGGCCGAGGCGCTGGCGGTGGAATGCCCGGCCTGAGCGTCCTTTCGCGCTGGCTGCTGCTGGGCGAATGGCGCGCCCATCCGGTGCGCGCCCTGCTGGCCATCGGCGCCATCGCGGTCGGCGTCGCCATGGGCTTCGCCATCCACCTGATCAACGCCGCCGCCTTCAATGAATTCTCGGCCGCCGTCAAGAGCCTGTCGGGCCAGGCCGATTTGCAGGTGGCCGGACGCGAGCCGCTGTTCGACGAGTCCGTGTATCCGCGCCTGGCCGCGCTGCCGGAAGTCGTGGTGGCCTCACCCGTACTGGAACTCTCGGCCGGCATTGCCGGCGCCCAGGGCGCGCTGCGCATCATCGGCATCGACGCCTTCCGCGCTGGTGTCATCTCGCCCGACCTGATGGGCGTGCCCGGCGACGGCCGTGCCACCGACGTGCTGGCCGACGACGCCATCTTTCTCTCGCCCGCGGCGCAGAGCTGGCTCGGCAAGCGCCGCGGCGAGTCCGTCCTGCTGCGCGCCGGCACCGGGGACGTGGCCCTGCGCATGGCGGGTCCGGTGGCGCGCGCCCGCCCCGGCCAGCGCATCGCCGTCATGGACATCGGCGCAGCCCAGTGGCGCCTCAAGCAGCTGGGCCGCCTGTCGCGCGTGGACCTGAAGCTGCGCGACGGCGTCGACCGCGCGGCCTTCCGCCGGAAGCTGAACGAGGAACTGCAGCAGGCCTACCCGGGGCGCTTCACCGTGCGCCAGCCGGACGACGGCGACCAGGAAGAACGCAATGCGAACCTGAGCCGCGCCTACCGCGTCAACCTCACCGTGCTGGCGCTGGTGGCCCTGTTCACGGGCGCCTTCCTGGTGTTTTCGACCCAGGCCCTGTCGGTGATGCGCCGGCGCAGCCAGTTCGCGCTGCTGCGGGTGCTGGGCCTGCAACGCGGCCAGCTGCTGCGCCAGGTGCTGCTGGAAGGTGCCAGCCTGGGGGTCGCCGGCAGCCTGCTCGGCATCGCCGCGGGCTACGCCCTGGCCGCGACCGCGCTGCGCTTCTTCGGGGGCGACCTCGGCGCCGGCTACTTCCCCGGCATCCGGCCCCAGGTCGGGTTCACGCCCGTCGCCGCCACCGTCTTCTTCGGGCTGGGCCTGGGCGTCGCCCTGCTCGGCTGCCTGTTCCCGGCCCTGGAGGCGGCGCGCGCCAGGCCGGCGGTGGCGATCAAGTCCGGCGCCGACGAGGCGGCCCTGTCGCGCCTCGGTCGCGTCATGCCCTCGCTCATCTGCCTGGTCCTGGCGGCGGTCCTCGCCTTCGCACCGCCCGTGTTCGAACTGCCGCTATTCGGCTACCTCGCGATCGCCCTGCTGCTCGTCGGCGGCATCGGGCTGATGCCGCGGCTGGCGGCCCTCACCTTCCGGGGACTCGAAGCACTGGTCCTGCGCAGCCCGCGCGCGCCGCCGATCCTGCCCCTGGCCCTGGCGCGCCTGGCCAATGCCCCGGGCCAGGCCTCGATCGCCCTGGGGGGCGTGCTGGCCAGCTTCAGCCTGATGGTGGCGATGGGCATCATGGTGGCGAGCTTCCGCATCTCGGTGGACGACTGGATGGGCCACATCCTGCCGGCCGACCTCTATGTGCGCACGGCCGCCGGCGGCAATACCGGTTTCCTGACGCCCCAGCAGCAGGCCGCGCTGCGCGCTGCGCCCGGCGTGGCGCAGGCCCAGTTCCTGCGCACCCGCCCGGTCTCGCTCTCGCCCGACCGTCCGAACGTGGTCGTGATCGCGCGCGACATCGATGCGCGCGATCCCGGACGCCTGCTGTTCCTGGTCGGAGAGACCGCCACGCCGCCGCCGGGGGCCAGGCCGGCCTGGGTGTCGGAGGCCCTGGTCGACTTGTACGGCGCCCGCATCGGCCAACCTTTCACGCTCCCGCTGGGCGGGGGACAGGCAAGCTTTTTCGTGGCCGGCGTCTGGCGCGACTATGCGAACCAGGCCGGCTCGGTCGTCATTCGCCTGTCGGACTACCAGGCGCTCACGGGCGAGGCCGAGGTCACCGACGCCGCCCTGTTCGCGGCGCGCGGCGCCGGGCTCGATCAATTGGAAGCGACGGTGCGCGCCCTGCCCTTCGGCGCCGCGCTGCAGATCATGTCGGCGGGCGACATCCGCGGCATGAGCCTGAAGATCTTCGACCGCAGCTTCGCCGTCACCTACCTGCTGGAGGCGATCGCGATCGCCATCGGCCTGTCCGGCGTGGCCGCCAGCTTTTCGGCCCAGACCCTGGCGCGCGCCCGCGAGTTCGGCATGCTGCGCCACGTGGGCGTCACGCGCGGCCAGGTGCTCAAGATCCTCGCCTTCGAGGGCGGCTTGCTCACCTTGCTGGGCGTGGCCTGCGGTTTCGCGCTGGGACTGGTCATCAGCCTGATCCTGGTTTATGTTGTGAATCCCCAGTCCTTCCACTGGACGATGCAGCTGCATCTGCCGTGGGGTTTGCTGGGAAGCGTGGCCGCGGTGCTGGTCGGCGCCTCGGTGGCGACGGCGCTGGTGTCGGGGCGCTATGCGCTCTCGAGCGGTCCGGTACGCGCGGTCAGGGAGGATTGGTAATGCGGCATCTGGTGTTTCTGTTCTTGCTCTTGCTGGGCGGCTCCGCCCTCGCCGACCCGCCGGAATTCGCGCCGGTGCGTCCCGGCGCCACGCTCACCTTCCCGCGCGACTTCGGCGCCCATCCGGAATTCCGCACCGAATGGTGGTACGTCACCGGCTGGGTCGAGACCCCCGACAAGAAGCCGCTCGGCTTCCAGGTGACCTTCTTTCGCAGCCGCACCGAGCACGATCCGCGCAACCCCAGCGCCTTTGCCCCGCGCCAGCTGGTGATCGGCCACGCCGCCCTGTCCGACCCGGAAGTCGGACGCCTGGTGCACGACCAGCGCAGCGCGCGCGAAGGTTTCGGCCTGGCCTGGGCGCGCACCGGCAACACCGACCTGAAGCTGGACGACTGGCGCATGGTGCGCGAAAACTCAGGCAACTACCGCGTGACGATCCGCTCGAGCGAACTGACCCTGGAACTGCGCCTGGCGCCCACCCAGCCGCTGCTGGTGCAGGGCGAAGGGGGCTATTCGCGCAAGGGGGCGAGCCCCCAGCATGCGAGCCACTACTACAGCGAACCGCAACTGAAGGTCAGCGGCAGCGTGGGCCGCTCGGGCAGCCTGCCGGTGGCCGTCACGGGCAGCGCCTGGCTCGATCACGAATGGTCGAGCGAAGCGCTGCAGCCGGAGGCAAGCGGCTGGGACTGGATCGGCGTGAACCTCGACGACGGCGGCGCGCTGATGGCTTTCCAGATTCGCAAGGTCGGAGGTGGTAAACTATGGGCGCACGCCACCCATCGCGACAAGGCCGGCAAGGTGACCCGCTACGCGCCCGACCAGGTGACGTTCACGCCGAGCGCGCACTGGACCTCGCCGCGCACCAGGGCGGTGTACCCGGTCGCCATGGAAGTCGCCACCGGCCCCTTGCGCTGGCAGATCTCACCCCTGCAGCAGGACCAGGAACTCGACTCGCGCCGCTCGACCGGCGCGGTCTACTGGGAAGGCGCGGTGACGGTGTCGCAGGCGGGGCGCCGGCTGGGCCGCGGCTACCTGGAAATGACGGGCTATGTGCGCCAGATGAAGCTGTAAGACGACCAAGAACAAGCTAGAAGAGACGATGAGCAAGCGCACCACCGGCACCACCCCTCCCGACATCTCCCGCAAAGGCAGCCTCGCCGCCCTCAAGGGCCTGCTGCCGTTCCTGGCGCCCTACCGCCGCCAGTTCTTCCTGGCCGGCATCGCGCTGCTGTTCGCGGCCGGGGCCACGCTGGCCATTCCGGCCGCCTTCAAGCAGATGATCGACCATGGCTTCGGCGCGGCCGGCGCCGGCGCCGGCGCCGGCGCCGGCGGCCAGAGCATCGAGCATGTCGACGCCGTCTTCCTCGCGCTGTTTGGCGTGGCCGCAGTGCTGGCGGTGGCCACCGCGGCGCGCTTCTTCATGGTGTCCTGGCTGGGCGAGCGCGTGGTGGCGGACGTGCGCGCCGCGGTCTACCGCCACGTGGTGCACCAGAGCCCCGAGTTCTTCGAGACCACCCGCACCGGCGAAGTACTGTCGCGCCTGACCACCGACACCACCCTGATCCAGACCGTGGTCGGCACCAGCATCTCGCTCGCGCTGCGCAACACCCTGCTGTTCGCGGGTGGCCTGGTGATGCTGTTCGTGACCAGTCCCAGGCTCTCCGCCATCATCCTGGGCCTCCTGGTGCTGGTGGTGCTGCCGATCGTGCTGTTCGGCCGCCGCGTGCGCAAGCTCTCGCGCGATTCGCAGGACCGCATCGCCGACGCCTCGGCAATGGCCGGCGAGATCCTCAACGCCATGCCCACCGTGCAGTCCTTTACCCACGAGGGCATCGAGGCGGGCCGCTTCACGCAATCGGTGGATGGCGCCTTCCAGACCGCGATCCGGCGCATCAGGGCGCGCGCCACGCTTACCATGCTGGCCATCGTGCTGGTCTTCGGCGCCATCGTCTTCGTGCTCTGGCTGGGCGCCCACGCGGTGCTGGCGGGAACCATGACCGGCGGCGACCTGGGCCAGTTCATCCTCTACGCCTCGATCGTGGCCGGTTCGGTGGGCGCGCTGTCGGAGGTGATGGGCGAAGCCCAGCGCGCGGCCGGCGCCACCGAGCGCCTGCTGGAACTGCTGGCGGCCCGCTCCGATATCCAGGACCCGGCGCAACCGAAGGCGCTGCCGCAGCGCCGCGAGAACGGCGCCCGCGTGAGCCTGGACGAGGTCTGCTTCAGCTATCCGTCGCGGCTGGAGACGGCCGCGCTGTCGCACCTGTCGCTGGACGTGCGCGCCGGCGAAACCGTGGCCCTGGTCGGCCCCTCGGGCGCCGGCAAGACCACGCTGTTCCAGCTGCTGCTGCGCTTCTACGATCCGCAGAGCGGCAGCATCCGCCTCGACGGCGTCGACATCCGCGACCTGTCGCTGCACACGCTGCGCGGCGCGATCGGCATCGTGCCCCAGGACACCGTGATCTTCTCCGCCAGCGCGCTGGAGAACATCCGCTACGGCCGCCCGGAAGCCACCGAGGAGGAAGTGATCCAGGTGGCGAAGATGGCCGCCGCCCACGAATTCATCGAGCGCCTGCCGCAGGGCTACGCGTCCCACCTGGGCGAGCGCGGCGTGCGCCTCTCGGGCGGCCAGCGCCAGCGCATCGCGATCGCGCGCGCCCTGCTCAAGAACCCGCCGCTGCTGCTGCTCGACGAAGCCACCAGCGCCCTGGACGCCGAATCCGAGCGCCTGGTGCAGCGCGCGCTGGAAGCGGCCATGGTCGGCCGCACCACCATCATCATCGCCCACCGCCTGGCGACCGTGCAGCGCGCCGACCGCATCATCGTGCTCGACGAGGGCCGCGTGGTCGAAGCCGGCACCCATGCCGAGCTGGTGGCCCTCGGCGGCGTGTATGCCAAGCTGGCGGCCCTGCAATTCCAGGCGCATGTGCCGGTGGACGCCCACCTGGGCTAGCGCATAACCCTTTGTTATTTCACAAGCTTGTTAAGGAATGGCCAAGTTTGGCTTGACTTTGCGTTACGATTGTTGTGCGAGCGCCTCGTACAAGGTGATTTTTCACGGTGAATTGTTGCGCAGTGGAAAGTGGAGATTTAAGATTCAGGTGACTTAGTTCACCGGATATTTACATGCCTGCGAAACAATCTTTCCTTCCAGCCAACTGGAACGTCGGTACGCGTATCAGCGTCGTGACCTTCGCCCTGATGGGGACCGTGATCGCGGCGCTCGTCGCGATGATCACCGTCACCACCTCGTCCATGCTGGAGGAGCGCGCCACCGCGAGCGTCGCCAATGAGCTCCACAGCGTCGCGAACACCGTCGAGATGTTCAACAAGAGCGTGAGCAGCTCGGCGAAAAGCTTCGGCCGCATCTTCCGCAACACCCTGCCCGGCGCCCTCGAGCTCGACCCGGCCTCCCCGGTCGACATCGGCGGCAGGGCCACGCCCACGCTCAAGCTGGAGGGCAAGCCGCTGAACCTCGACTTCAGCACGCCCGACGCCTTTACCGCGCAAACGGGCGGCAACGCCACCATCTTCGCCGTCGACGGCGAGGACTTCGTGCGCGTGACCACCTCGGTGAAGAAGGAAAACGGCGAGCGCGCCGTCGGCACCCTGCTCGACCGCGCCAGCCCGGCCTACCGCGTGCTGCGAGACGGCGGCACCTACATCGGCCTGGTCACCCTGTTCGGCAAGCAGTACATCACCCAGTACGAACCGGCCAAGGACGCCTCGGGCAAGGTCGTGGCCGTGCTCTACGTCGGCGTCGACATCACCGAGCACATGAAGCTGCTGAAGGACCGCATCCGCGCGATCAAGGTGGGCGACACCGGCTACTTCTACGTGCTCAACGCGGCCGCCGGCAAGGGCTACGGCGACCTGATCGTGCATCCGGCCAAGGAAGGCAGCAACCTGCTGGACTCGAAGGATGCCGACGGGCGCTTGTTCATCAAGGAGATGCTGGAGAAGAAGGACGGCAGCATCGTCTACGACTGGCAGAACCCGGGCGAATCGTCGCCGCGCCAGAAATTCGTCGCCTACAGCCACATCAAGGACTGGAACTGGATCATCGCCGGCGGCACTTACCGCGACGAGATCACCGCCGCCGCAACCCAGCTGCGCAACCGCTTCATCGGCTTCGGCCTGGCCGCGCTGGCGCTGCTGGCCGCCGTGCTCTACGCACTGGTGCGCGCCACCGTCTCGCGCCCGCTGGCCGAAGTGCGCGACGTCGCGCGCCGCATCGCCGAGGGCGACCTGACTGCCCGCATGGACAGCACCCGCCGCGACGAGATCGGCCTGTTGACCGAGGCGGTCAACACGGTCGGCGCCAAGCTCTCGAACGTGGTCGGCAAGGTGCGCGAAGGCGCCGAGCAGATCGCCCACGCGTCGTCGGAAATCTCGGCGGGCAACCTCGACCTGTGCCAGCGCACCGAAGAGCAGGCCGTCAGCCTGGCCGGCACGGCCTCCTCGATGGACCAGCTCACCGCCACCGTGCGCCAGAACAGCGACAACGCGCGCCAGGCCAACCAGCTGGCCCTGAATGCCTCGAGCGTCGCCGAAAAAGGCGGCGCCACGGTGGCGCAGGTGGTCGAACGCATGGACGCGATCACCCAATCCTCGCGCAAGATTTCGGACATCACCGGCGTCATCGACGGCATCGCCTTCCAGACCAATATCCTGGCGCTGAACGCGGCCGTGGAAGCGGCGCGCGCCGGCGAGCAGGGCCGCGGCTTTGCCGTGGTCGCGGGCGAAGTGCGCAACCTGGCCCAGCGCTGCGCCGCGGCGGCCAAGGAAATCAAGGGGCTGATCGAGACCTCGAACGACGAAGTGAACGCGGGCAGCAAGCTGGTGGCCGAAGCCGGCACCACCATGCACGAAGTGCTGGCCAGCGTGGCGCGCGTCACCGACATCATGTCGGAGATCACCGCCGCCAGCCAGGAGCAGACCGCCGGCATCGAGCACATCAACCGTGCGGTGGGCGAGATGGACGAAGCGACCCAGCAGAACGCCGCCCTGGTCGAAGAAGCCAGCGCCGCCGCCCAGGCCCTGCAGGACCAGGCCGCCGAACTGGCGCGCGCCGTGCGCCTGTTCCGCCTCGACGAGAACGACACCCAGGCCTTGGCCGCGCCGGCGCGCCGCCTCGCCCTTCCCGCCTGATCTTCCCCACGGCGGCCGCTTGCGTGTAGAGTGGCGCTCTTCACCAGGAGAGCGCCATGCTTGATCAGGAACTGCAACGCCGCTGCCACACCGTCTTCCCCGGCCACCGCGCCCGCTCACCCGCCGAGATGTATGCGGCGATGGCGGCGTGGTGCGAGGCGAACGGCGTCGAACACGACGTCTACGGCGCCGGTCCCCTGCTGCAGGAATTCGAAGCGAAGATCGCGCGCCTGCTCGGCTTCGAGGCCGCGGTGTTCTGCATCAGCGGCACCATGGCCCAGGTCACGGCCCTGCGCCTGGCCTGCCAGGACCGCGGCCGCGAGCTGGTGGCCCTGCATCCGACCTCCCACATCTTTGTGCACGAACGCTCCAACTACCAGCTGCTCGGCCACTTCAAGGCCCTCCAGGCGGGCGACCGCCATCGCCCCTGGCAGGCGGCCGACCTGGCCGCGATCCCCGACCGCCTCGGCGCCGTCGGCATGGAGCTGCCGCTGCGCGAGATCGGCGGCCAGCTGTCCAGCTGGGAAGAACTGGAAGCGATCAAGGCGCACGTGCGCGAACGCGGCGCCCACCTGCACATGGACGGCGCGCGCCTGTGGGAGGCGGCATGCGGCTATGGCAAGCCATTGCATGAAGTGGCGGCCGGCTTCGATTCGGCCTACGTCTCGCTGTACAAGGGCGTCGGCGGGCTGGGCGGCGCCATGCTGGCCGGGACGCGCGGCTTCGTGGAGCGCGTGGCCGAATGGTTCCGGCGCCAGGGCGGCAATGTGATCCA
>Ga0209023_10001185_pt1 | contig 35917 bp, 30 predicted proteins | sample LakOneMetagenome_FD_187468 | JGI IMG/M metagenome (GOLD analysis project Ga0209023, IMG submission 187468) | Freshwater and sediment microbial communities from Lake Erie, Canada (SPAdes) (version 2) | ecosystem: Environmental > Aquatic > Freshwater > Lentic | place: Lake Erie, Canada...
GCGCGCGTTCAGCTGCACACGCAGCGCTTCGAGTTCGGTGACGTCGATTTCTTCCACATACGTGAAGTGCGGGATGCGGCGCTTGGCCTCGGCCATCTTCTCGGCGATCTTGCGGCGCATGCCGATCACCGGCATGGCCTGCTCGCCTTCGAGCACGGCGTAGCGGCGGTCGCCTTCGGCCGCCTTGCGCTGGCCGCGCGCCACGTGGGCGTCGAGGTCGGCGTGCTGAATGCGGCCGGCCGGGCCGGTGCCGGTCACGTATTGCAGTTCGATGCCCATGTCCCAGGCGCGCTGGCGCACGGCCGGTGCGGCCAGCGGCTTTTCGCCGGCGGCGCGGCCGTGGTGCGACGGGCCCGCCTCATGGCTGCCCCCTTGGGTGTAGGCAGGGGTGGCCGGGCGCTGCGGCGCGGCCTTGGCCGGCGCCGCGGTGGCTTCGCTGGTGACCGTGGTGACCACGGTTTCCGGCTGGGCCACGGTGATCGGGATGAATTCGTCGACGGTATCGCTGCCGCCTGGCGCAGCCTTGTCGGTATGCTGGCGCGCCGCGGTGACGGTTTTTGCCGGGGCCGATTCGCCGCTATGGTTGCCCGCGCCTTCGACTTCGAGGCGGATCAGTTCCGCGCCGACGGCCATCGCTTCGCCCAGCTTGCCGCCGAGCGAGGTCACGGTGCCGTTCACCGGCGACGGGATTTCAACCGTCGCCTTGTCGGTCATGACGTCGGCCAGCACCTGGTCTTCCTTGACCGTGTCGCCCGGCTTGACGTGCCAGGCGACGACTTCGACTTCGGCGATGCCTTCGCCGAGGTCCGGCATTTTAATGACGTGAATACCCATTTATTTCGCCTCCATCGCACGTTTGAACGCGGCGCCGACACGGTCGGGGCCGGGGAAGTATGCCCATTCCTGCGCATGCGGGTAGGGGGTATCCCAGCCGGTCACGCGCTCGATCGGGGCTTCCAGGTGATAGAAGCAGTGTTCCTGTACCAGGGCCGCCAGTTCGGCGCCGAAGCCCGAGGTGCGGGTGGCTTCGTGCACGACCACGCAGCGGCCGGTCTTTTTCACGGATTCGACGATGGTGTCGAGGTCGAGCGGCCACAGGGTGCGCAGGTCGATGATCTCGGCGTCGACGCCGGATTCCAGCGCCGCCGCTTCCGAGACCCAGACCATGGTGCCGTAGGTGATCACGGTCAGGTCGTTGCCCGGCCTGAAGATGGCTGCCTTATCCAGCGGCACGGTGTAGTAGCCATCCGGGACTTCGCCCATCGGGTGCTTGGCCCAGGACACGACCGGACGGTCGTGGTGGCCGTCGAACGGGCCGTTATATAAACGCTTGGGTTCCAGGAAGATCACCGGGTCGTCGTTCTCGATGGCGGCAATCAAGAGGCCTTTCGCGTCGTACGGGTTCGACGGCATCACGGTGCGCAGGCCGCAGACGTGGGTGAACAGGGCTTCCGGGCTCTGGCTGTGAGTCTGGCCACCGTAGATGCCGCCGCCGCAAGGCATGCGGATGGTCAGCGGGGCCGTGAAGTCGCCGGCCGAGCGGTAGCGCAGGCGCGCCGCTTCCGACACGATCTGGTCCGACGCCGGATAGAAGTAGTCGGCGAACTGGATCTCGATCACCGGACGCAAACCGTAGGCGCCCATGCCGACTGCGGTGCCCACGATGCCGCCTTCGGAAATCGGCGCGTCGAACACGCGCTGCTTGCCGTATTTGACCTGCAAACCATCGGTGGCGCGGAACACGCCGCCGAAGTAGCCGACGTCCTGGCCATAGACGACGACATTGTCGTCGCGGCCCAGCATCACATCCATGGCCGAGCGCAGGGCCTGGATCATGGTCATCTGCGAGGTGCCGGCTTTGGCGCCGTCCTTCGCCTGGTCTTGTTCGACCGTGTTGTTGTCGCTATCGCGTGCCATCTTACACCCCCAGTTGTTGACGTTGGCGGCGCAGGTGTTCCGGCATGTCTTTATAGACATCCTCGAACATTGAGGCCGCGCTCGGGACGCGGCCATCGGCCAGCGTGCCGTATTGTTCCGCCTGCTTTTGCGCGGCGATGACTTCGGCTTCCAGGTCGGCCTGGACGCGCTCATGCTCTTCGTCCGACCAGGCGCCGATCTTCGTCAGGTGCTGGCGCAAACGGGTGATCGGGTCGCCGAGCGGGAAGCGGGTCCAGTCGTCGGCCGGGCGGTAGCGCGACGGATCGTCGGAGGTGGAGTGCGGGCCGGCGCGGTAGGTCACCCATTCGATCAGCGTCGGTCCGAGGTTGCGGCGGGCGCGCTCGGCGGCCCAGCACGAGGCCGAATACACAGCCAGGAAGTCGTTGCCGTCGACGCGCAGGCTGGCGATGCCGGCGCCCACGCCGCGCGCGGCAAAGGTCACGCTCTCGCCGCCGGCAATCGCCTGGAAGGTCGAGATCGCCCACTGGTTGTTGACGACGTTGATGATGCAGGGCGCCCGGTACACGTGGGCAAAGGTCAGGGCGGTGTGGAAGTCGGATTCGGCGGTGGCGCCGTCGCCGATCCAGGCCGAGGCGATTTTCGTGTCGCCCTTGATCGCCGAGGCCATGGCCCAGCCGACCGCCTGCGGCACTTGCGTGGCCAGGTTGCCGGAAATCGAGAAGAAACCCTTGTCCTTGACCGAGTACATGACCGGCAGCTGGCGGCCCTTCATCGGGTCGCGCTCGTTCGAGAGCAGCTGGCAGATCATGTCGACCATCGGGTATTCGCGCGCCATCAGCAAACTTTGCTGGCGATAGGTCGGGAAGCACATGTCGCCGTCCTGCAGCGCGAGCGAATGCGCGGTGCCGATGGCTTCCTCGCCGAGCGAGGTCATATAGAAGGACATTTTCTTCTGGCGCTGGCCGATGACCATGCGCGCGTCGAAGATACGCGTCTTCATCATCGTGCGCAGGCCGAAGCGCATCTGGTCGACGCCGATGTCGGGCGCCCACGGGCCGACGGCATTGCCGTCTTCGTCAAGGACGCGGATGAGGGAGGACACGAGGTCGGCGGTGTCGCCGAACAAGGTATCGACTTCGGGCCGGCGGACTTCGCCTGCCTTGGACAACTGGAGATACGAAAAATCAGTCTTGCAACCCGGACGGCCGGTTGGCTCCGGGACGTGCAGCGACAGAGGATTACCCTGGCTCATAATACGCTTTCCCTTTGTAAGGTGATGTGCGGCAGCCCGGAATGATAAATCCTGCAAGCGCCTGCACGGGCATTGCGTGAAAGTATTTTCGTGCTGCTTTGCAGCATTTATTGGGTGAAATAGTGCGTGCGTGGTGCGGTTTCGGGCGGGATGATTGCGCGCGCTCGCGACTGGCACGACCGTACTATGGAGCGCGTGAAGTGAATGCGACGTGGGCCAAACGTGTGTGGTGTAGGGTGGGCACTCGTGCCCACGCGGTACGGCGGTGGCGTGCCACCTGCGCTCGCGGGAGGCCCGGGACGCTGGCCTGGATCGCTCTTTATGGTGCCTTGAGGCACGACCGCGTGGGCACAAGTGCCCACCCTACGGATTCTGGATTCCGGCTGTGACGTTTCGCGCCAAGCCGTCAGGGTGAGGACCACCCGCCACCCAGCGCCCGATACAGGCTGATCAAATTTTCAATTTGTGTGCGCCGCAGCGTAACCATCGCCAACTCGACCTGGTACAAATTGCGTTGCGCGTCCAATTCTTCGAGATACGACGCATATCCGGCCTGGTAACGGTCGCGCGCGTACCCCAGCGAGCGCGTCAACACCTCGCGCCGCCGCATGGCATGCCCCACCTGGTCTTGCAGCCGCGGCACCCCGGCCAGCGCATTCTCGACTTCGGAAAACGCGGTCAGCACCGTGCGGCGGTAGGCAAACGCGGCCTGGTCGCGCACCGATGCCGAGGCCGCGTACTGCGCCTGCAGCCGCCCGCCCGAAAACAGCGGCGCCAGCACGCTGCCGCCGATGCTCCACACGCTCACCGGGTCGTAGTCGAGCGAACTGGTCAGGATGCTGCCCAGCTGCGCGCTCAGGCTCACTTGCGGCAGGAAGGCCTGGCGGCGCAGGGCCAGGCCGGCGTCGGCGGCGGCCAGCAGCAGTTCGCGCTGGGCCACGTCGGGCCGGCGCGCCAGCAGCTGCGAGGGCAGGGCGGCCGGCACCGTCGGCAGGGTCAGGTGCTCGAAGGCCTTGCCGCGTGCTACCGCGCCGGGCAGTTCGCCGGCCAGCAGGCGCACCGCGTTTTCCTGGCGCCGCATGGCCAGCTCAAGTTCCGGGATCGATTGCAGCACCGCCTCGTATTCGGACTGGGCCTGGGTCAGCTGCAATTGCGAGATGTAGCCGACGCGGGCCTGGTCGCTCGCCAGGCGCAGCGCTTCGGCACGCGAGGCCACCGTCTCGCGCGTGATGCGCAGCTGGGCGTCGATGGCGAGCAGGGCGATGTAGTTCTGCGCCGTGGTCGCGGCCACCGTGAGGGCGGCGGCATCGCGCTCGGCCTGGGTGGCGCGGAACTGCAGCGCGGCCGCCCGGATCTGGGTGCGGATGCGGCCGAACAGGTCGGGCTCCCAGTTGGCCTGCAGCGAAGGCTGGACCGAGCGCGCAGTGCTGATGCCCGTCGCCTGCAACGAACGCCCGCCCTGCAGCCCGATGGCGGCGTTCAGCGCCGGCAGGCGCGCCGCCTCGGCCAGTTCGGCCTGGGCGCGCGCTTCGTCGACCCGGGCGACCGCAATCAGGACGTCGCTGTTGCGCACCAGGGCCGCGCCGGCCAGGCGGTTGAGTTCCGGATCGCCGAACGCAATCCACCACTGCGGGTCGACGCTCCCGCTGCCATCGTTCGGCTCGCGCCAGGCATCCGGGGGCGCGACGCTGGCCAGCGGCGGCGCCGGGCGCCAGGCCGGTGCGCAGCCGGCCAGCATGCCGACGCCAAGGATCGCCAGTGCGGTATTGAAGGTACGCCGCTTCATCGCGCCGTCCCCGGCGCGCTCTGGTTAGCTGGCGGGCCGGCAGGGCGGGCCGCTTCCCGCGCCAGGGCGCCGGTATCGACTTCGGCCGTCACCGACATGCCGGGCCGCAGGCGCTTGGCCAGCTCCTGGCCGGGGTCGATGGCGATGCGGATCGGCAGGCGCTGCACCACCTTGGTGAAGTTGCCCGAGGCGTTATCCGGGCGCAGCACGCTGAACTCGGAGCCGGTGGCCGGCGCGATCTGTTCCACATGGCCGGTGAGCGCCGCGCCTTCGAAGGCGTCGACCGTGAAGCGCGCCGGCTGGCCGATGCGCATGCGCCAGGTTTGCCCTTCCTTGAAATTGGCCACCACCCACAGCTGGTCCGGCACCAGGAACAGCAGCTGCGAACCGGCCGTCACGTACTGGCCGCGGCGCACTGTCGCTTCGCTCACCTGGCCGTCGCGCGGCGCCGTGACCACGGTGTTCGCCAGATCGATCTTCGCCAGCGCCAGCGCCGCTTCGGCCATGCTCACCTGGGCTTCCAGGCCGCCACGCGCAACCGTGGTGGATTTCACGCGCTGCCGGGCGATGTCGATGTCGGCCTGCGCCTTGAGTACGTTCGCGGCAGCCAGGCGCGCCGTGGTGCGCACGCGGTCGCGTTCGTTCAGCGACACCGAACCGCGCTCGGCCAGCTCCTCGACCCGGCCCTGCTCGGCCTGGGCACGTGCGCGCTCGGCCTCCACCGCCGCCAGGTTGGCGCGCGCCGAGCCGACCGAGGCTGTGTTCTGGGCCTGGGTCTGCTCGGCGTTGTTCAGCTGGGCCACGGCGTTGGCCAGCTGGCCTTCGGCCTGGCGCACGCGCTCGGCGTAGATGCGGTCGTCGATGCGCAGCAGTTCCTGGCCGGCTTTCACGTACTGGAAGTCCTTGACCAGCACGTCGGCCACGTAGCCATTAACCTGCGGCGACAGCACCGTGACGGCGCCGCGCACATAGGCATTGTCTGTGCTCATGCGGGTGCTGTTGAAGGGACCGATGTGCCAGGCCCACATGATGAGGGCGATGCCCACCGCCGCCACTGTGATCATGATGCCGATCGCGGCCGGGGTGGCGCGGATCTTCTTCGGCGGCGGTTCAGGGGTAGCGGGGGTTGCCGGGGCGGCCGAGGCCGAGGCTGAACCGGCGGCGGCGGGCGCTGCACCGGCCGCGTAGGGACTGGGCGGCGGGTCGGCTGACGGCGTGGTGGCTGCTGGCGGCCTGGGGTCGTTGCCGTCGCCGGGCGGCGGCGGATTGACTTCGGCTTCTTCGGTTTCTTCGCGGGTCGGATGGATCGGAGTGTTCATGCGTAATCAAGCTTTGGTGGCGCCTGGCGGCGCCGGATTGGGGGAAGCGGCAGCGGTAGCAACTGCGGCAGCAGATGCGCGGCGGTTGCGCACCGAGGCGCGGATCGCCACGAACAGCGACCACGACAGGAAAGCCAGGGCCAGCATGCCCGACAGTGCGAACACGTCGTTGAATGCGCGCACATTGGCTTCGCGCCGCGCGATCTGCGACAGCAGGGCCGTGCCCTGCGCTGCCCGCTGCACCGGGTCGGTGATCAGGGCGCGGTACACGCCTTGCTGCTGTTGCAGGCGAGTCGCCACCTGCGGGTCGGCCGGGTTGATGTCTGCGGTCAGCGCGCTCGAATACACCTGCTCGCGGTGCAACTGGTAGGTGCTGAGCAGGGCCGAGCCGGTCATCGCGCCCAGCGACTGGGTCAGCGACAGCACCACCGTAAAGGTCACCACATAGTTGGGTCCATACTTCAACGCCTGGCTGATGCCCAGGAAGACCAGCGGCCCCATGAACATGCCGCTGCCCAGGGCCACCAGGAACTGGCTGAGGAAGAAGTCTTCCGGCCGGTCCAGGCTGGTGCGGCCGTAGTCGATCATCGCCGCCACCCCGAACAGCACGATGGCCGCGATCAGCTGGGCGATCAGGGTCTTGGGGCTGAAGGTGAGGGCGCTGGCCAGCATGCCGACGACCGTCCCGGCCAGGATCACCACGAACAGCGGCTGCATCTGGTCCGGCCCCATGCCGAGCGTGCGCAGCAGGCCCACCGCGCCGAAGGTCTGCTCGGAGGTGAGGAAGCGGATCAAAAAGGCGCCGACGATGAAGCGCAGGATGTTGGGCGTGACCAGCCAGCGCGTCTGCAGCAGCGGGTTCTCGCGATGATGCTCGACGAACAGGGCGGCGAGGATGAAGACCACGGCGCCCATCAGGAGCCAGGCCAGCCAAGCTTCGTCGAACCACCAGTGCGAATAGCCCTGGGCCAGCACCGCCACCAGCATCGCTGCGCCCGGCGCCATCAGGGCGAAGCTGATGAAGTCCTTCTTCTCGAACACCTTCACGTGCATGCCGGGCGGGAGCTTCAGCACGACGACGGCCGCCAGCGAGCACAGGGCCAGGCCGGCCTCGAACAGGTACAGATTGTGCCACTGGCCGAACACCAGCAGCGTCGGCGACAGCAGCCAGGCCAGCGGCGTGGCCAGTTGCGGGATGCCGACCCCGATCACGACCATCTTGCCGGTGTAGGCGCGCGGCGCCGCCTGCAGCATGTACAGCATCGACAGCGTGGTGGCGGTGCCGGCGGCAAAACCGCTGGCGGCGCGCACCAGCACCGCCATCGCGAAGCCGCCGACGAGCAGGTGCAGCAGGGTGACGGCGGCGTACAGGCCGAGGCCGATCTCGGCGAACAGGCGCAGCCCGTATTGCTGGCGGAATTTGAAGACCAGCATGTTCACCGTGATGTTGACCATCACGTAGGCCGCCGGCAGCCAGGCGCCTTCGGACGGCGTCAGCCCGAGCTGGCCCTGGATCGTGGCCAGGTTGGCCGTGACCAGTGCATTGCCCAGGCCCCCGGTGATCCCCACCAGCAGCGCGACGCAGGCGTAGGCCACGCGCACCGCGGGGGTATGGTAGGGCATCGAGGCGGAGCCGGGCAGGGTCGGCTTTTCGTGCTCTTCCCAATTCGGCGTCGGCTTGAGCAGCACCGCCATGCTAGCGTCTCCGCGCTGCTGCCGTTGAGGTAGATGTCGAGGTGGGCGAGGCGATCCCGCCCTGCACCAGTTCGATGGCGCGCCGCGCCAGGCTGCGCTGCTGGGCCGCGCTGCTGCCGCGCAGGGCCGCGCCCAGCATGCCGCACACCAGCACGATGTCGCCCGGCTTCAGATCCGGACGGCAGGCGTCGCTCTTGATGGCGGCGGCCAGCGGCGCGCGGAACAGGCGCGCCAGCCGCTCGCGTCCCTCCTTGGCCAAGGGATGGCCGGCGTCGACCGCGCGCCAGTAGTCGGTCACGGCAGGCGAGGCGACGATGCACTGCGCCACCTGCTCCAGCAGCGCGAACAGATCGGCGCCGCCGGCACCCGTTTCGAGCGCGGAGAGGGAACGGTCGAGCAGCGCGTCCATCAGGGCCGCGCGGTCGGGGAAGTTGCGGTACAGCGTGGCCCGGCCGACACCGGCCTGCGCCACCACCAGGTCGAGCGGCGCGGTCACGCCGTGGCGCGAAAAGACCGCATCGGCTGCGTCGAGGATCTGGTCGCGCCGCAGGGCGGCGTCGAAGCGAAGCGTGGTCGTCAAGTGGGACACCTTTGTCCGGTTAATCGAGGCAGGCAAGGAGGACGGCGCGGCATGCTTGTCGCACGGTGCTACTCATTGTCTCGCATTGTTTCTCATTGTCTATTTGCTATTAGAATACTGCGATTCGCCCGGTTCCCAGCGCACGCCACGGCCCATGCCCGAATGCGGTGTCAGGCGCGGCGCGTCGTGGTGACATCGTTGGCATGGTGAATGATGGCCTCGACCAAGCCGTCCCCGTCGAGCACCGGCGCATTGATCGGGCGCCACCAGCGCTCCTCGACCCCGCCGTCAGCCCGCGCGATGTCGTAGCGCAGGTCAGGCAGGCAGTCGGATTCGCGCGAGGCCAGCACGTGTTCGAACGACGCGCGCAGCGCCGCCGCAGCGCCGCCAGCGCCTTGCGGATGGTCGGGCCAGGCGTCGACGATGCCGCAGCCGACGAGGTCTTCGCGACTGCGCATGGTGGCCGCCAGATACGCGCTGTTGACCTCGCGGATGGTGAAGCGCGGCGCGTCGGTCCCGACCACCAGCAACGGCGTCGGAGCGGCCTCGAACAGGCGCGCGAACGCCTGGTCGGCCTTGACGCGCGCCGTGATGTCGGTCTGCGCGCCGAACCATTCCAGGATGTCGCCGCGCTCGTCCAGCAGCGGCACGGCGCGCGACGACACCCAGGCCACCGACCCATCCGGGCGCAGCATGCGGTGTTCGAGCTCGAACCCGCTGCGGCTGACGATGGCCCGTTCGATGGCGCTGCGCAGCCGTGGACGTTCTTCCGGAGGAATGCGTTCTTCCATCCAGTCCGTGCCCGGTTCGCCGCCAGCGGCAAGGATGCCCGAGCCGTCGTACAAATGAATGGTGTTGAAGTCAGCGGCGATGCGGTAGAGCGACGACGCGCCGGCGCCGGCGAGTGTCCGGAAGCGCGTCTCGCTCTCACGCAGCAGGTCCTCGGCACGTTTTTCGGTATCGACGTCGATATTCATGCCGACCCACTTGCGTACCGACCCATCCGGATTGCGCACGGGCGCGGCGAGCACGCTGGTCCAGCGCCAGCCGCCATGCGCAGTTTGCAGACGGAAGCGGTTGCGGATGACCTGGCCCGCGGCGATGCCGGCACGCCACACCCGCAGCGCCATCTCGCGGTCGTCCGGATGCAGTGCGTCGGCCCAGCCCTCCCCAAGCCATTGCAACCCCGTTTGCCCGGTGTACGCGAGCCACGACGCCGAGTCCGCCACCACACGGCCTTGCGCATCGGTCTGCCAGATTGCCTGGGCATGGCTTTCCAATAGCGTACGCAGCAGGACCTCGCTCTCGCGCAGCCTGTCTTCGGCTCTCTTGCGGCCCGTGATGTCGAAGAAGGTCATCACCGCGCCCGCGATGCGATGCGAGCCGGTACGGTAAGGGTAGACCCGCACGATATACACATGGCCGTCCTTGCTGCTGACTTCCTGTTCCAGCGGCTGCAGCGTCTCGAAGACGCGGGCGGCGTCCGCGGCGAGGTTGGCATTGTCGAGCCGGCTGGTGATGTGCTGCAGCGGACGGCCGACATCCGCCGGAATCACGTTGAACAGGCCGGCGATGGCCGGCGTGTAGCGCTCGATGCGCATCCCGGGGTCGAGGAACAGGGTCGCGACGTCGGACGAGGCGATCAGGTTGTCCAGGTCATCGTGCGACTTGACCAGGGTCTCCAGGCGCTGCGCCAGGCCGGTATTGGCGGATCGGAGCTCGTCGTTGGCGGCATGCGCGTTCTCCAATGCCGCGCCGAGCTGCCCGTTCACCCGGCGCAGCTCTTCGACCGTCGCCGTCATCTCTTCCACGGTGGTGCGCAGCGCGGCGTCGGATTGTTCGGCCTGGTCGATGGTTTCCAGCAGCCTGTGACGGGTAGCGTGCAGTTCCTGGTCAAATTGTTCCAGCAGCGACTGGTCGCGCAGGTCTGGGGACGCAATAGGCTCCGGCATGGCAAGGACGTCGATGAAGCTCACCAGCATCAGCAGGCCTTCGGCATGCTCGTCTTGGAAGGGCAGGATTTTGATGTCGACCGCGCGCTGCTCGCCGCTCTCCTCATACCGCACTGCACCGGTGCCGGTCTCGCGGCCGCTTTTGCGGGCCTGGAACAGCGCGGTGCGCAAGGCCAGGCGCCATGCCGGCGGAACCAGCGCCACCAGGTCGCGCGTGGGCTCGCCGCCGGCATGGCGCAGGAAGCGGCTGGCCTCTGCCGCAATGTGCACGATCTCGGCGTTGCCGTCGACCAGGATACTGGGCGGCGCCCCTTCCGCTATCTTGTGCAGGTGGATATCGGCGAAGGAAAACAACCGGCTGCGGCGGCGCATGCCGGGCTGCGCTTCATGGCGCTCAAGATGCGGCTCCACATGCCGGGACAGGGCGGGTGCCGGCGTCCTGTAGATGCGCGCGCCGCTGTCGACCGTCACGAACAGGTCGGATGCGTCGTCGACCGTTTCCGTGCTGCCGAGCATGAGGTAGCTGCCCGGGCACAGGGCAAAGTGGAACTTGTCGAAGACCTGACGCTGCATGGCCTTGTCCAGGTAGATCAGGAAGTTGCGGCAGCTGACCAGGTCCAGCGTGCAAAAGGCGGGATCGCGCAGCAGGTTGTGTTCGGCAAACAGTACCTGCCGCGACAGCGCCTTGCGCACCTTGTAGGCGCCTTTCTCGACCGTGAAATAGCGCTGCAGCCGGTCCTGCGGCACGTCCTGCGCGATCGACGCGGGATACAGTCCGGCACGCGCCGTACGGATCGCCTGCGCGTCGATGTCGGACGCGAATACCTGGATCGCAGGCGGATCAGCCAGCGACGCAGCATGGTCGGCCAGCAGCATCGCCACCGAATAGGCTTCCTCGCCGCTGGAGCAGGCGGCCACCCACACGCGCACCGTATCCTGCGGGCCCTTGTTGGCGAAGATACGCGGCAGCACTTTCTGCTCGAGTATGGCGAAAGCCGCGGGGTCGCGGAAGAACCGGGTCACGCCGACCAGCAGGTCCTTCAGCAGGGCCTGCGATTCCGCGGGGTCTTGCCGCTGCAGCGCATGGTAGCCCGCCAGGTCCGGCTGCCCGCGCAGCGCCAGGCGTCGTTCCAGCCGGCGCAGCAGCGACGCGGGCGCGTAGTGGCGAAAGTCGTGGCCGGTATGCGCGTGCAGCAGCGACAGCACATCCTGCAAGGCGCGCTCCTGGCCGGGTCCGAGGCCAGGGCGCAGCGCCGCCAGCCTGGCCGGGATGTCGGCAGCCGCGAGCACGGCATCGGCCACGCCGGCATCGATCGCCGACTGCGGCATGCCGGGGTGCTCGGCATCTGCAGGCGATTGGACCAGGGTCGTGCCACCCTGTTCCTTGATGCGCGCCAGGCCCGCCATGCCATCCGAACCGAGGCCGGACAGGACGACGCCGATGGCGTGCTCGCGGTGGGCCATGGCCAGCGTAGCGAAGAAACCGTCGACGGTCGCCGGATGGCCCGATGTGCGGTCCAGTTGGTACAGGACCAGGTAGCCGTCCTCCATCTTCAGGCTGCGCGCGGGTGGGATCACGTAAACATGGTCGGGCAGGACCAGCGTGGCGTGCCTGACCTGCACCACCGGGAGGCGGGTCGAACCTTGCAACACCCGGTCTGCGTTGCTGTGCTGGTCGGCCGGCAGATGGAAGACGACGATAAATGCCATGCCCGGTGCAGGCGGCAGGTTCTCCAGCATGGTCGCCAGCGCAGCCAGGCCGCCGGCGGACGCGCCGATGCCGACGACCGGAAAGGACGGCGCGGATGGTGCGTGGTTCTGTTGCCGTACCTGGTCGGATGTCTGGGTGCCCATGATCGAAAGTGCGAAGCCGTTGCAGGCAGCATCGCACAGCTCGGCGATTTGGCGCGCACTCGCGGCCGTCAAGCCTGGGCGGCCGTCCCGAACTGCGATTCGAAGTCGGCGATCGGGCTGGGTCTGCCCAGCAGGTAGCCTTGCAGCAGGCGGCAGCCGCGCGCCACCAGGAAGTCGCGCTGCGCGCCGGTTTCGATGCCCTCGGCTACCACGTCGAGGTTCAGCGTGCGCGCCAGCGCGAGGATGGCGTCGACGATGGCGCCGGCATGCGCTTCGTCGGGCAGATCCTTGACGAAGCTGCGGTCGATCTTCAGTTCGGTCAGCGGAAAGCGCTTCAGGTAGGCGAGCGAGGAATAGCCGGTACCGAAGTCGTCGAGCGAAAAGCAGACGCCATGGGCACGCAGCGCATGCATCCTGGCGCAGGCCTCGTCGAGGTTTTCGGCGAACACGCTCTCGGTCAGTTCGAGGAAGAGCTGCTGGGGCGGCGCGCCGGTCGTGGCCAGGATATCCAGCACCTGCGCCACGAAGCCGGGGTCGCGCAGCTGCTGGGCGCTGACGTTGACGGCCAGGGTGATCTCGCGCAGCTGCGGATGGCCGGCCCAGCGCGCGAGCGCGCGGCAGCTCTCGGCCAGCACCATGGCGCCGAGCGGCACGATCAGGCCACTGGATTCGGCCAGGCCGATGAATTCGTCGGGCGCGACCATGCCGCGCGTGGCGTGGCGCCAGCGCAGCAGCACTTCGGCGCCGGCAAGCCGGCCGTCGACGCCGAGCTGGGGCTGGCAATACAGCTCGAAGCGGTGCTGGCCGATGGCGTCGCGCAGGTCGTGCTCGAGTTCGGCCTGGCGCTCGATGGCGGCCTGCATGGCGGGGTCGTAGAAGCGCAGCCGGTTGCGGCCCTCGGCCTTGGCGCGGTACATGGCAAGGTCGGCCTGGCGCAGCACGCGGTCGACGTCGCCACCGTCGGCGTCCCCGGCCTGCGCCGCGCCGAACATGGCGGCGCCGATGCTCGGCGTGCTGACGCTGGGCCGGGCGCCGAGCGCATGCGGACGCGCGAGCGCATCGAGCAGCTTGGCGCCGACCATGTGCACCTGCTGGATCGCTTCGGCCTCGCCGGTGCCCAGTTCGTCGAGGACGACCACGAATTCGTCGCCGCCCAGGCGCGCCAGGTGGTCGCTGGCGCGCACGGCGCCGCGCAGGCGTGCCGCCACTTCGCGCAGCAGCAGGTCCCCGGCGGCGTGGCCGAGCGTGTCGTTGACCTGCTTGAAGTTGTCGAGGTCGATGAACAGCACGGCCCCGAACTGGCCGTTGCGCGCGCTGCGCGGCAGGATCCGGGACAGCTCGTCGACCAGCAGGCGGCGGTTCGGCAGGCCGGTGAGGTGGTCGAAATAGGCCAGTTCATGGATGCGGCGCTCGGCCTCCTTGGCGGCGCTCAGATCGGTATTCGTGCCGGCGATGCGCACACAGTGGCCCGAGGCATTGCGCTGGATGAAGCCGCGCGAGAGCACCGGCACGTAGTGGCCGTCGCGGTGGCGCAGCCGGAATTCGAGGCTGTAGGTGCTGTCGTGCGAGGCCAGCAGGTCGTCCACGAAGGCGTCGACGCGCGGCATGTCGTCGGGATGCATCTGCGTGCGCCAGGCAACCGGATCGCGTTCGCCGTGCGAGGGCGGAAACCCGAGCATCTCCCACCAGCGGTCGGAATAATGCACCAGGCCCGTGTCGATGTCCCAGTCCCAGGGCGCGTCGGTACTGCCCTGCATGGCCAGGCGCAGGCGCTCTTCCGACTTCAGCAGGGAGTCCTCGACACGCTTGAGTTCCGTGCACTCGGTGAAGCAGGCGGCGACATAGGCGATGCGTCCGGCGGCGTCGAGCAGGGGATAGGCGTTGCAGATCAGCCAGCGCAGGCTGGGGCCAGGCAGGCCGACGATGGCGTCGTGCACGGTCCGGCCGCTGCGCAGGACACAGGATATCGGATTCGCGTCAGGCGGGAGCGGGCTGCCGTCCGGGCGCAGCAGCGGCACGGCGCCCGAGTCGGCCGGGTAGCGGCGCATCAGGCCGACGACCTCGCCGAGCAGGCGGCGCGCGCAGCGGTTGGCGTACAGCGCGCGCGAGTCGGCGCCGTGGATCACGATCCCTGCGGGGATATGGTCGAGCAATGCCTCCAGATCGTCCCGGCCCCATCCGGCGGGCGGGAAGCTGTGTCCATTCGGTGAAGCGAAACCCATCATGGCCGCCTGCAGCGCTGTCAATACACGATTCTAACGCTTCTCGTGGCCGGGCGCGAGAGTTGCAATGGACGCGTCAGGCTGTGGCGAACCCTGCCTCGAAGCCGGCGATCGGCAGCGGCTTGCCCAGCAGGTAGCCCTGGAACACGCGGCAGCCGCGCGCCACCAGGAAGTCGCGCTGGGCGCCGGTTTCCACGCCTTCGGCCACCACTTCCAGGTCGAGCGTGCGCGCCAGCGCGAGGATGGCCTCGACGATGGCGCCGGCGTGGGCGTCGCCGGGCAGGTCCTTCACGAAACTGCGGTCGATCTTCAGTTCGGCCAGCGGGAAGCGCTTCAGGTAGCTCAGCGACGAGTAGCCGGTGCCGAAATCGTCGAGCGAGAAGCGGATGCCGTGGGCGCGCAGGGCGCGCATCTTGTCGCTGACGGCGTCGACGTTTTCGGCAAACACGCTCTCGGTCAGCTCCAGGCACAGGCGGCGCGGGTTGGCGCCGCTGCGCGCCAGGGTGTCCAGCACGCCCTCGACGAAATCCGGTTCGCGCAGCTGGTAGGCGCTGACGTTCACCGCCATCGTCAGCGTTTCCAGGCGCGGGTCGAGCGCCCAGCGCGCCAGCACGCGGCAGGCCTCGGCCAGCACCATCGCGCCGAGCGGCACGATCAGGCCCGAGGCCTCGGCCAGCGAGATGAAGTCGCCCGGCACGACCAGGCCGCGCACGTCGTGGCGCCAGCGCACCAGCACCTCGCCGCCGACCAGGCGGCCGTCGGCGCCGAACTGGGGCTGGCAATACAGTTCGAAGTGCTGCTGGCGGATGCCGTCGCGCAGGTCGTTCTGGAGGTCGATCTGCTGGTCGGCCGCGGCCTGCATGCCGGGGTCGAAGAAACGCAGCGTGTTGCGGCCGTCGCCCTTGGCGCGGTACATCGCCAGATCGGCCTGGCGCAGCAGCAGGTCGGCGCTGGTGGGCTGGGCGCCGAACAGGGCCACGCCGATGCTCGGCGTGCTGCTGTGCAGGCGCACGCCCAGGCTGTAGGGCTGGCCCAGCGCCGCCAGCAGCTTGGCGCCGATCGCCTGCGTCTCGTGCACGGCCGCGTCCTCGGTCTCGCCGAGGTTTTCCAGCACGACCACGAATTCGTCGCCGCCCAGGCGGGCCAGGTGGTCGCTGGCGCGCACCGTATCGCGCAGGCGGCCCGCGACCAGGCGCAGCAAATGGTCGCCGACGTCGTGCCCGAGGGTGTCGTTGAGCAGCTTGAAGTTGTCGAGGTCGATGAACAGCAGCGCGCCGACCTGGCGCGAGCGCGCGCTGCGGGTCAGGATCTTGGCCATCTGCTCGTGCAGCAGGCGCCGGTTCGGCAGGCCGGTGAGGACGTCGAAATAGGCGAGTTCATAGATGCGCTGCTCGGCGTGCTTGGCATCGGTGAGGTCGGTATTCGTGCCGGACAGGCGCAGCGCCTTGCCGGTGCTGTCGCGCTGCACGAAGCCGCGCGACAGCACCGGCACATCGTGCCCGGCGCGGTGGCGCATCCGGAATTCGATGCGGTACACCGATTCGCCGGACGTCACCACCTGCTGCATGTATTCCCGCAGGCGCGGCAGGTCCTCGGGGTGCACCAGCGCATACCAGCCGTTGTCGTCGGCCGCGGGGTCGCTGCGGCTGTAGCCGAGCATGTCCCACCAGCGCGCCGACAGGTAGGGACGCGGCTCGGCCAGGTTCCAGTCCCAGGGCGCATCGGTGGAGCCCTGCAGCATCAGGCGCAGGCGCTCCTTCGAGTCGCGCAGCGACTGCTCCATGCGTTTCAGTTCGGTGCAGTCGGTGAAGCAGACCACCACTTCCTCGATGCGCCCGCCCGGGGCGAAGGTGGGGTGCGCGCTGCACAGCAGCCAGCGCGTGACGGGGCCGCGCAGGCCGATCACGAAGTCGACCACGGTGGCGCCGCTGGCCAGCACCCGCTGCACCGGGTTCTCGGCGGGCGGCAGCGGGCTGCCGTCGGCGCGCAGCAGCGGCCAGGCGTTCGACGATACCGGCTCGGTGCGCATGATGTCGAGGGCGGGGCCGAGCAGGGCCAGCGCGTAGCGATTGGCGTAGAAGGCGCGCGAGTCGGCGCCGTGCACGACGACGCCGGCGGGGACGATATCGAGCAGGCTGTCGACGTCGGGCGGGTGCGCGCTATCGGTGGAGACCGAAGACGTCGCCTGCGGGTAGCCCGGCGGCGGCATCGGCATGCCGCCCGGGCCGGATGGATCGTGGTAGGTTCTCATGCCTCGGCCAAGCAGTGGTCAGCCGAGGATGGTAACCGGATTTCAAATCGGGCGGCGCGAGGCTTCAGCCCGCCTGCCTGCGGCGGCGCAGCGCATAGCCGGCGCACAGCAGCAGCAGCCAGGCCGGGATCATGTAGACCGAGGTGCGCAGGCCGGGCGTCATGAACATCACCGCCAGGATCCCGGCCAAAAACACCAGGCACAGCCAGTTCGACAGCGGGTGCACCGGGCTTGGGAACACGGTGGCGCCCTGGCCCCCTTCGCTGCGGCTGCGGCGAAAGCGCAGGTGCACCAGCGAGATCGTGGCCCAGTTGATGATCAGGCCCGAGACCGACAGTCCCATCATGAGGCCGAAGGCTTCGCCCGGCATCAGGTAATTCACCAGCACGCAGACCAGGGTGGCCGCGGCCGACACGGCCAGCGCCGCCAGCGGCACGCCGCTGGCCGTGAGCTTCTTCAGCGCGCCGGGGGCGTTGCCCTGCACCGCCAGGCCGTACAGCATGCGCGTGTTGGCGTACACGCCGCTGTTGTAGACCGACAGGGCGGCGGTGAGCACGACCACGTTCAGGATGGTGGCCACCGCATTGCTGTTCAGGGCCGCGAAGATCAGCACGAAGGGGCTGCCGCCGCTGACGACTTTCTGCCACGGGAACAGCGACAGCAGGATGAACAGGGCGCCGACATAGAAGATGAGCACCCGGTACAGCGCCTGGTTGGTGGCGCGCGGGATGGTCTTTTCCGGGTTGTCGGCTTCGGCTGCGGTGATGCCGATCAGTTCCAGGCCGCCGAAGGAGAACATGATGACGGCCATCGCCATCACCAGGCCGGAGACGCCGTGCGGGAAGAAACCGCCGTGGCGCCACAGGTTGGCCACGCCGGCTTCCGGACCGGCGCTATCGCTGACGAGCAGCCAGCCGCCGAACAGGATCATGCCGATTACGGCCACCACCTTGATGACGGCGAACCAGAATTCGAGCTCGCCGAAGGCGCGCACGTTGAGCAGGCTGAAGGAGTTGATGACGGCGAAGCAGGCCAGCGCCGAGACCCAGGTTGGAATCTCGGGCCACCAGTACTGGACGTAGACGCCGACCGCGGACAGCTCGGCCATGCTGACCAGGATGTACATCATCCAGTAGTTCCAGCCGGTGACGAAGCCGGCCATGTGGCCGCCGTACTTGTCGGCGAAGTAGCTGACCGAGCCGGCCACCGGTTCGGCCACCACCATCTCGCCGAGCTGGCGCATGATCAGGAAGGCGAACAGGCCGGCCACCGCGTAGCCGAGCAGGACCGAGGGACCGGCCATCTGGATGGTCTGGGCGATGCCGAGGAAAAGGCCGGTGCCGATCGCGCCACCGAGGGCGATCAGCTGGATGTGGCGGCCCTTGAGGCCGCGTTTGAGTTGTTGCGTCGGTTCTGACATTGCCGCCTGCGCCAGTATGCGAAAGTCGATGATTCTAATGCATGTTGGCGATGCTGGAGTGCAATCCTGCCAATATCGGTCCGGAACTAGGCGGCATGCGCCAGGCCGAGCTGGCGGTTGGCGGGGACGGCGATGTCGATCAGCTTCGGACGCGGCAGGTCGAGGTTGTCCATCAGGACGACGAAGTCTTCGCGCGAGCGCCCGGCCAGGCGCGCGTTGTGCTGCCTTTCCCAGCCGATGGTGGAGACGCTTTGTCCCTTGTAGTCGTGCGCGGGCCATACCCGGGTGGCATCCGGCAGCGCGAACAGTGTATTCGTGATGCTGTCGTAGAGGGCGGCGGCGCTGCCGCCCTGGAAGTCGGTGCGCCCGCAGCCGTCGATGAGCAGGGTGTCGCCAGTGAACACGTTGCCGCGCCACAGGAAGCTGACGCTGCCGGCCGTGTGGCCCGGCGTGTGCAGCACGCGGATGGCCTCGCCGGCGCCGAAGCGCACGGTGTCGCCGTCTTCCAGTTGCAGCTCGGCCGGGGCGATGCCGCAGCCGCTGGGGACGGCGGCTTGCGCACCGGTTTGCTCGCGCAGGCGGCCGGCCGAGGTGACGTGGTCGGCGTGAGCGTGAGTTTCCAATACGTAGGCGAGCTTCAGGCCGAGGCGCGCCAGGTGCGCCAGGTCGCGCTCGCAGTGGCGGTCGACCGGGTCGATGATGACGGCGTCATTGCCGTCCTGGGCCGCGAGGATGTAAGTAAAAGTCGACGACTCGGCATCGAACAGCTGGATCGGGTTGACGTGCATGGCGGTCTCCTGGCGAAGCCGGCATTGTACGGCAGCGCGGGCAGGCTCATGCCGATTCCGGCTGGTGCAGGCGGCGGCGCAGCCATTCGGCCAGCTCGAAGACGCCCATGCCGGCTACCATCGCCAGCACGAACAGCAGCGGTTTGAGCGATCCGGTAGCGAGCGAGGCGATGGCGGGACCGGGGCAGAAGCCGGCCAGGCCCCAGCCGATGCCGAATGTGGCGCTGCCCAGCACCAAACGGCGGTCGATGTCGGAGGACGATGGCAGGCGCAGTGCCTGGCCGAACAGGGTGCGCCCGCGCCGTTTGGCGATGCGGAAGGCGAGCGCCGCGACCAGCGTGGCGCCGCCCATGGTGCACAAGAGGGACGGGTCCCAGGGGCCGGCCAGGTCGAGGAAGGCCAGCACCTTGGCCGGGTTCATTAGGCCAGCGAGCAGCAGGCCGAGGCCGAACACCAGGCCGCTGACGAAGGCGATGAGCAGTTGCATGGCCGGCTCCTCAGGCTTGGGCTCAGGCGAACGCGTGGCACAGCAGCCAGACCGTGACGAAGCCGGCCGCCACGAACGTGGCCGTGGCTACCAGCGAACGCGGCGACAGGCGCGCCACGCCGCACACGCCATGGCCGCTGGTGCAGCCGGCGCCGTAGCGGGTGCCGATGCCGACCAGCAGGCCGGCCAGGAGCAGCGTGGTGGCGCCGGCGTCGATCCGGACCGCGGGCAACGTGGCCACCAGCGACCAGGCGAACGGCACGAGGACGATCCCGGCCAGGAACAGCAGGCGCCAGGCGACGTCGCCGCGCGCGGGACGCAGCAGGCCGCCGACGATGCCGCTGATGCCGGCGATGCGGCCGCTCAGGAGGATGAAGAGGGATGCGGCAAGGCCGATCAGCATGCCGCCGATCAGCGCGGTCCATGGGGTGAAGTGCGTCCAGTCGATGGTCATCGCGGTTCTCCTGCGCGATTCCGAGGATACGCCGCTTTGGACGCTAGCGCAGCGCCTCCATCCGCTCGCGCAGCTGGGCCGGCGACAGCTCGCCCATGTGGCGCGCCACCAGCTTGCCGTGCCGGTCGTAGAACAGCGTGGTCGGATAGCCCTTGACCTCGGTGGCGCGGGCCAGGGCGCGGGTGGGATCGATCAGCAGATTATTCAATTTCAATCCTTCGCCGTCGATGTAGCGCGCGATGACTGCGGCGTCCTCGGCCTGGTTGACGAACACGAAGGCGACACCGGGATGGGCCGCCTGCGCTGCGCCCAGGGCCGGCATCTCGCGGCGGCAGGGCGGGCACCAGGTGGCCCACAGGTTCACGACCATCGGCTTGCCGGCGAAGGCGCGCAGGGCGGCATCGCTGCCGTCGAGGCGCTTGAGCGTTATCTCGGGCAAAGGCGCCGCTGCCGGGCCGGTGGCGAAGGCGGCAAACGATGCGCCGCCCCAGACCAGCACACCCAGCAGCGCGGCGCCGAGCAGGGGCCGGCGCAGCGCGGGCTGGCGCCGCACCTGCTCGAAGCCGATGGCAAAGGCCACCAGGAGGCCGGCAAAGGCGACGAAGCCGCCGTCGCGGATGTCGAGCATGGAGAGCGGGTCAGTGCGGTAGCTGTCGAAGTGCTTCAGCACGAAGGCGGCGCGCGCGGCCAGCAAGCCCCAGGCGATCATGCGCCACAGGGCCGGGTCGGCATCGACGCCGCGCCGGCGGCGCCACCAGACGACCGCAAGGTTGGCCGCGACGATGGCCGCCAGCGCCGCCACGACCCGGACCGGCATGGCCAGGGGGCCGATGGTCACGGCATCCATGCGCTTTCCCGCTGCCTGCGCGTGCTCAGTGCGCCTCGGCCGTCGGCGAGCCGAGCTTGCCTCCGGCGGCGGCCTTTGCGGCGTTTTGGTAGAACTTGATGGTCTCGGGCGACATGTTGCCGCCCATCGCGCCCATGAAGCGCAGGCGGTCGGTGCGTACCCAGCCGCTGTAGTCGTCGCCATTCTTTGCCATGTACATCACGCTGGTCCATTCGCCCTTGTCGCCGGCTTCGGTGAACGCAACCAGATCGTCGCCGGGAATCACGAAGACCTTCTTGTTGATGCACTTGTCGTCGGGCCCGGTATGCAGGTGCAGGCGGCCGGTGCCGGCCACCTTGTACTGGTAGCGCTCGGCAAGCACGACTTCTTCCGGGACGTCGCCCTTGCAGATGTCGGCCGCCAGGACCGGGCTGGAGGCGAGCAGGGCGAAGGTGAACAGTGAGGCAGCTTTGTACATGTGATCCTGGGTGGTGGTGTACTTGGCTGCTCATTATCTTGATATCAACAGCAATGAGCAAGGATTTGGTGCGCATTCCATGTCGGTGAGCCCTCTTCATTCAAGCCAGCGGCAACAGCACTGCTTGCGCAGCCTTCACCAGTGCCGCCCCCATGCGCTCGATGCGCGGCGGCTGGATGCGCCAGGCGTGCCAGTTCAGCGGCACGTCGGCGTGCAGGTGCGGGGTCAGGTCGACCAGTTCTCCGCTGTCCAGCAGCGCCGCGCACTGTTCCTGAGGCAGCATGCCATAGCCGAGGCCGAGCCGGATGGCTTGTACGTAGGGATCGCTGGCCGGTACGTAGTGGAACGGGTAGGCGCCTTCCGGCAAGCCGAAATGCTGCAGCAGGAAAGCGGTCTGCAGGGTGTCCTTGCGGTCGAACACCATCACCGGGGCGCGCCGTGCCGCGTCGCGGTCGATGCCGCCCGGGAACCAGCGGCGGGCAAACGCGGGCGCCGCCACCATCCGGTAGCGCATCTGCCCAAGCGGGGTGACGGTGCAGCCGCGCATCGGCTCGGCTTCGCCGGACACGCAGGCCAGCGCCTGTCCCTGTTCGAGCAGGGCAAAGGTGTGGCCCTGGTTGTCGAGCACGAATTCGACCAGCAAGTGTTCGTCGATCAGGACCGGCGCCAGCACCGGCAGCAGCCAGGTGGCCAGGGTGTCGTTGTTGACCGCCAGCGCGACCCGCACCGGACCGGCATCGTTCTCCAGCTCGGCCAGGAATTCCGCTTCCATCAAGGCCTGGCGCCGCAGGAACTGGAGCAGGCGGGCGCCGGGCGCGGTCGGGCGGCAGGGGCGGGTGCGCACCAGCAGCGGCGTGCCCATGTCCTGTTCGAGCGCGGTGATGCGTTGCGATACTGCCGAGGGCGTGATCCGCAATAGCGCGGCGGCGGCGTCCAGGCTGCCCGTGTCGACGGCGGCGACAAAGGCTGCGCTGCGGCGGGCATCGATCTTCATGACATTAGCTCCGCTAATCCTGGGTTAGAAAGCATTAATATAATTGATGAGGTGGCGCCGCGCCTCCATGCTGTGGACTTTTACAAGGAGCGCTCGGATGTTTTCGCAACAGGTATTCATGCAGGGGCTGGGCTTGGGGGCGAGCCTGATCATGCCGATCGGCGCCCAGAACGCGCACGTGATCCGCACCGGCATCCTTGGCCGGCACGTGGCGCTGACGGTGGCGGCCTGCGTGCTGGTCGACGTCAGCCTGATCGCGCTCGGCATGTCCGGCTTCGGCGCCCTGGTCGAAGCCTCGCCCGGCCTGCTGGCTGCCTGCCGCTATGGCGGCGCGGCGTTCCTGCTCTGGTATGGGCTGCGCTGCCTGCTCAGCAGCTGGCGTGGCGCCGCGGCGCCCGGCCTTTCCAGCGAGCCAGGCAAGGGCGGCGCACGCAAGGCGCTGGCCGCCGTGCTGGCAATGTCTCTCCTGAATCCCCATGTGTACCTGGACACCGTCGTGCTGCTGGGCGCGGTGGGCAGCAGCCTGGCGCTGGAACACCGCCATTCGTTCACAGCCGGCGCGATGGCGGCCTCGCTGCTGTGGTTTACCGGGCTTGGCTTGCTGGCGCGGCGTTGCGCCGGCGTGTTGGAGCGGCCTGCCGTGTGGCGCGGGGTCGAGGCATTCACCGGCCTGACGATGCTGGGGCTGGCCGTGCTCGTGCTGCGCGGCTGACGGATCCTTCCACAGCGCCACGGCTTCCGCCAGGCGGGCGGATATTTCTGCACCGCTTTTGCTTGGTGGGCAAAGGGCACAGGGGAGGGCGGTAGAGCCGCTGCATGGCCCTCTTCCAAGGCGTCTCTTTCGGGCATCTCATTTTCTCTCTTTTCTTCTCTTTCCGTCCTTGTCGAATGGGAAGAAGAAAAAGAGAAGGAATGAGATGAAATGAGAACGGTAAACGAGAAGGTTTGGTAGAGGGGCGGGATCGGGCGTCCCCCACCCTCTCGGTAGAACAGGCTGCAAAAGAGCAATCCCGGCCCGGCGTGACCATTGCGCCGGGATCGCCCGATCACTGCGTTACTTCACCGCCTCACTTCATCGTGTAGCTCTGCTGCGCCGTATCCACGGCGAAATTGCGCGCCGTATCCCAGTAGGTAAAGCTGTAGCGCACCACGTCGCCGATCTTCAGGCCGCCTGCCACATAGGTATTCGTGCTGCCGTCGAGCCGCATGCGCAGGTTCTGCTGCGGCCCGTTATTCACCGTGTAGTGGACGTCGGCCCAGCTGCCGGTGGTGGTGGTGAACTGCAGCGTGGTTGCCGACAGTTGCGAGACCGAGGTTGGTCCGCTGCTCGGCGGCGGATTGGTGGTGCTGCCGCCGCTTCCGCTACCCGAATCCCAGACGACGTCGTCGATCGCGAACTGGAAGCTCGACGCCGGCAGGCGGTTGGCGTCGCTCGAGATCATGAACACGTCCAGCATCGACTGCAGCGCCACGCTCGGGCCGATCAGGGTCGAAACCGGGATGCTGCCCTGGGCCCAGTCGCCGTTGCGCACCAGCCCATATGCCGTGGTGTTGGCCGGGAAGTTGACCCAGTTCTGGTTGGTGTAGGTATCGCCGACGCCGATGTTGAAGGAAACATTGGCCGGGATCTTGATGCGGAATTTCACGCTGCCGTTGCGGAAGTTCGACAGGTCGCGTGCCTGGCGCGCCTGCACGCCGCCGCCGAACCACTGGCCGGGCGCCGTGTAGTTCCAGGCGATCACGTTGCTGCCCTCGTAGGGCGCGGTGTTGCCGGCGCCGCTGGAGGCTGCGTTCCACAGGAAGATGTCGGAACTGGTGCCGGCCACGAGCTTGCTGTTGACGACGGTGTTATCGGTGAACACGCCGAACTTGCCGACTTCCGGCAGCGTCTGGTTGCCGAGCTTCACCGCGCCCTTGCCGTCGAGCTGGTAGACGCGGATGTAGTCGATGTACATGGTGGCCGGCAGCGTGGACGTGACCTGGCTTGGGGCGGCGGCGTCGGTGAAGTTGCCGCCGACGGCCATGTTGAGCAGCAGGTAGAAGGGCGCCTGCAGCGCGGTCGAGTTCACCGGCAGCGGTGCATCGTACATGTTGCGCTCGACGCCGTTGTCGACCAGCGTGAAACGCATCTCGCTCTCGGTCCAGTACATGCGGTAAAGAACGAAGCGGTTCGCCAGCGAGGTCGGCGGCACGACCCAGCTCTTGGTCTGCCAGGCGGTCGAGGCGGCGCAGCTTTCGTTGCCCGGCACGCAGGCGGCCTGCTGCCAGGTGATCACGTTCGAGGCGGTGAAGCGGTCCGGCGAGGGCGCCCCCGAGGCGGCCCGGCTCGACGCCTTGTGGCCCATCTCCATGATGTCGATCTCGCCGTTGCGCGGCCAGGTTTGCGGGCTCACGCCCAGCATCCAGGCCGCCGGCCACAGGCCGGTGCCCAGGGCAGGGGTGCTCATGCGGATTTCGATCATCCCGTATTGCACCTGCACCTTGCCCTTGGTATCGAGCCGGGCCGAGGTAAAACTGTTGCTGCCCACGGTCTGGCGCTGGGCGCGGATGGCCAGGGCCCGGGTGCCGGACTCGAAGGGCACGGTGCCGATGCTGGCGTTGTTCGGGCTGTAGTACTGCAGTTCGGCGTTGCCGTAGCCGCAGAGATTGATCTGGCAGCCGTTGCCGTCCTGCGCGGTCCAGTTGGCCGTGTTGACGCTGTTGCCGTTGAATTCCTCGGACCACAGCAGCTGGCCGATGGCCGGATTGGTGACGCTGGCCAACGCCTGGGCGCCGCAAGCCAGCAGCAGCCCGGCCACCACAAAGTTGCACGCCAACTGGAAAGGTTTCCACTTCGAGCGCTGTTGTTGATGATCGTTGTTCACGCTATCTCCTCGTTGTACTCCAAGAAAAGTGGGCAGGCCAGGACGGCTGCGCCACGGGGCGCCAACTGGACGTTGGTCTTGATTGAAGCTGGGAAGCGGAGACTGGAAACCTTTCCAATTGCTGAGCAAGAATATAGGCCGATTTGCCTGTAGCGTCAAACCGCGGCGCATCAGCCGTGCGCGATTACCCGCCCGACATGAGGGTGATCAGAACGGGATAGCAGGTGAGAAGGCCTGCGATGCCGACGCTGTAGCCGAATCAGCGCAGCGAGCGCGACAGCACCGCGTGGCGATGCTCGAAGAAGCGCTTGACGAACCAGCCGACGATGGGCGGCGCGAAGCGCGGCGTGAATTCGACATTGTCGGTGACGATGGCGCCGTCGCCCGCAGGCGTGACGATGCGCTCGTGACGCCACAGCCGCATCGACAGCAGCGGCGACTGCTCGACGAAGCGCCGGCCCGGCTCGATTTCCACGAAGGTCAGCTTCGACATGTCGATCGGGAACAGGCCGAGCAGCAGGAACTGGCAGCGGCCCAGCGGCTTGTCGAGGGTCGTGTCCTTGCCGATGTGGGTCAGCCCTTTCGGGAACGTCATCTTCAGCACCGGCCACATTTCCTGCTTGATGCCCTTGATCGATGTGGACCAGGACCAGGCCTCGGCAGGGGAGGCGGGAACGGTGGTGGCAAGCGTGAAACGGCGGGTCATGATCGGCTCCAGTGCAGGTTTGCCCGCAAGTGTGCGCGCTTTGCAGCGCGCGCTCCGTTCGCTACCTCGCAAAGGAGGCGAACTCCGGCGCAGGATGCTTGCCGCCAGGCGCCGCAGACCGTGCAACCCAGCCGCGCACCCCGGATTCATTTAGCGAACTAGACTGTAGTTTTGTTTCTCCTACTTTAAGTACATACACCGCCATGAATATCGTCTGCATTGCCTGGGGCTCACTGCTGTGGAAGCCGCAGCCCCTGAAACTTGCCTCGGGCTGGCACCCGGGCGGTCCCCGGCTGCCGCTGGAATACACGCGCCAGAGCGACGACAGCCCGGAGCTGGCCCTGGTGCTGTGCGAAGGTGCATGCCCGATGCCGACCTACTGGGCCTATCTCGCTACCCAGGACCTCGACACGGCGCGCACCATGCTCGGCACGCGCGAAAAAATCGCCGCCGACCGGCCCGACTACATCGGCAGCATCCCGCCGCTCGACGGCGCCCGGGTCGACGCCCGCATCCAGGCCTGGCTGCAGGAAAAGGGCATCGACGCCGCCATCTGGACCGCATTGCCGCCGAAGTTCGACGGCGTCAGCGGCCGCGTGCCGAGCACCGACGAGGTGGTGGCCTGGCTGTCCAGCCGCAGCGGCGAACAGCGCGAGGCAGCCGAGGACTACATCCGCCGCACGCCGGCCCACATTGACACCCGCTACCGGCGGACCATCGCCTCCCGGCTGGGCTGGCGCCCGCTGCGCGACGCCCACGTTACGCAGCGAACCTGAAGCGCTTGGCGAGACCCGGCCTGCGGCTGGCGGGACATGGCGGGCATGGTCAGCTCTCGTGCGCCGCCATGCCATCCTCGTCGTCGCTTGGCGCCGGCGGACGCGGCGTGTGCACGACCAGGATGCGGTCGATGCGGTTGCCATCCATGTCCAGCACCTCGAACTTGAATTCCTCCCACTCCACGCACTCGGCCGCGCGCGGGATGTAGCCGAGCTGGTACAGCAGGAAGCCGGCCAGCGTGTGGTAGGCCGCCACTTCCTCGCCCGGGAAGCGCACATGGGGGCCGAACAGATCGCGGAAGCGGTCCAGTGCCACGCCGCCGTCGACCAGCCAGGTGCCGTCCTCGCGCTGCACGGCATCGGCGTCGTGGTGCTCGCCGATTACGCTGACGTCGCCCACCAGCGCGCTCATCACGTCGGTCAGGGTGACCATGCCCTGGATGTCGCCGTATTCGTCGACGATCAGGGCCAGCTCGGCGCCGTGCTGCTTGAACAGCTCCAGCAGCGCCATGGCGCTGACGGTTTCCGGCACGTACAGGATGTCCTGCACGGCGGCGTCGATGTCGATGGCGTCGAGCGAGCCGCCGCGCACCGCCTGCGCGAACAAATCGCGCGTGTGGATGAAGCCGACCACCTGCGTGCGGTCGCCGCGGCACACCGGAAAGCGGCTGTAGTTGTTGTCGGCGATGCGCCGCAAGACCTCGCTGCGCTCGCCCTCCAGGTCGACGAAGGCGACGTCGATGCGCGGCGTCATCAGCGCCTTCAGGTGGCGGTCGTCGAGGCGAAGCGCGCGCGAGACGATGTCGTATTCGGTTTTCTCGAAGACGCCGGCGTCGGTGCTTTCCTTGATCATGCCGGTGATGTCTTCTTCGGTCGGCGCCTCGGCCTTGTGGTGGCCGATGCCGATCAGGCGCGCGATCGCCTCGGTGCTCAAGGCCAGCACCTTCACGAAAGGCGACATCACGGTCGACAGCACGCGCAGCGGCGGGGCGATGAGGGTGGCCATCGCTTCCGGATAGCGCATGGCGATGCGCTTGGGGACCAGTTCGCCCAGGATGATCGAGGCAAACGTGATGCAGGCTACCACGATCCCGAGCGAGAGCTGGTAGGCGTAGGGCGCCAGCGCCGGCATGGTCTTCAGCCAGGGCGTCATGCGCGCCACCAGCGAGGCCTCGCCGAAGGCGCCGTTGAAGATGCCGATCACGGTGATGCCGACCTGCACCGTTGACAGGAAATGGCTCGGGTTATCCGCCAGTTTCAGCGCGGTGCGGGCGCCGCGGCTGCCCTCCGCAGCCTGCTTTTCCAGGCGCGTGCGCTTGGCCGAGACCAGGGCCAGTTCGGACATCGCGAAGACCCCATTCAGGAGGATCAGGAACAGGATGATCAGGATGTCGGTCATGGTGCGGAGTGTGTCTCCAGGCGGCAAGTGGGCCGCCATCCAGTGCGCCATGGGCGCTGGAGACATCATCTCACGGGGTCAGCGGCAGGCTCCGCACGGATGGCGGCGCCTGCCCGGCGTGGCTCAGGGCTGCAGCGCCCGCACGAAATCCGGATCGCCGTACAGCTCCGCCAGCAGTGCGCCGACCAGCTTCGGATACTGCCCGCGCGCAGTCATGGTGTCCATGCCGCTGACGACATGCGTCTCCCAGCTTAGGCTGGCGCGCTTGAGCTTGTCGTACACGATCTTGCCGCCGCGCGTGACCACGAAACGCGCTTCCACCGCGCCGGAATGGGTCTGCATGCGCACGGCGCTGATTTCGTTGCGCAGCAGGGTGGCGCTCACCTGGGCCGGCGCCGCCGGGTCGAGCAGGCCGGCAGAGGACAGCTCGGCCTCCAGCGCCGCCTTCAGGTAGGCCGCGTAATCGCCCTCGGGCGCGCGCATGTCGATGGCGTGCAGGTCGATGCGCGACTGGCCAAGCGCTGGACTGGCCGTGACTGCGCCGACGCTGGCCCGGGCGCCGGAGGCGGCTTTCAGCAGCGCGACATTGCTGTCGACGGCCTGGTAGCGGGGTGCGCTGATCGCGCAGGCGCCGAGCAGGGTGAATGCGCAGAGCGCGGCGCAACGGGAGAGAAGAGGGTGCATGGATGAAGGGTTCCGGAAAACCGGCAGTATAGCGAAGTCGGGGAGCCTGGCAGACATCTTCGCGGAGGCACTCGGTTTATCGCGGACCGCCCAATTGCACGCCGGCGGCGCTACACTGCGGTATAGGTTCGGCGGAGGTCCAATATGATCGCGTTCGCTTTGCGGCTCATCTTCCTGGCCAGTCTCGGAAGCATGGCAGTGGCGCCGGCAAGGGCGCAAACGGTGCCTGTCGGCGACTTCCACCAGCATCTCTTCAGCGAACCGATCGTGGCGCTCGCGGGTCCGGCGGCCGGCCTGAAGCCGCTGTCCGCACCCGGCCTGGTGGCCCTGCTCGACGCCGCCGGTATCCGCAAGGCCGTGCTGCTGTCAACGGCCTACATGTATGGGAGTCCACAGCGCCAGGTCGGGGACGAATACGCGCGCGTGCGGAAAGAGAACGACTGGACCGGCGCCCAGGCCGCGCTGTATCCGGACCGCCTGCTGGCCTTTTGCGGCATCGCGCCCCTGAAGGACTATGCACTGAAGGAAATCGCCCGCTGCGCCGGCCAGCCCCACCTGAAACGCGGGATCAAGCTGCATCTCGGGAACTCGGACGTCCAGCTGGGCCGGCCCGACCATGTGGCGCGCCTGCGTGAGGTGTTCGCGGCGGCAAACGCCGAGGGCATGGCGATCGTCGTGCACCTGCGCGCCAACATCGGCAACAAGCGGCCCTACGGTGCGCGCGAAGCGAACATCTTTCTGGAGCAGGTGCTGCGGGCGGCGCCGGACGTGGTGGTGCAGGTGGCGCACCTGGCCGGCACCGGGCCCGGTTTCGAGGACCCGCCGGCGCGAGACGTGCTGGCCGTGCTGGCGCAAGCCATGCAGCGCAAGCACCCGGCCACGCGCCAGCTGTGGTTCGACGTGGCCTCGGTTGCGGACCCTGCGCCCACGCCCGAGGCGGCGGCGCTGATGGTGCAACGCATCCGCCAGATCGGCACAGCGCGGGTGCTGTACGGCAGCGACAGCGCGCAGGGCGGCAACCTGCGTCCGCGCGAGGCCTGGGCTGTTTTCCGCAAGCTGCCGCTGGGCGAGGCGGAACTGCGGCAGATCGCCGGCAATGTCCCGCCGTACCGCCGGTAACGGCGCATGCACGCCGGGTAAGCGCGCACCGCTGCGCATGCACGGCGGGTATTGTTGACATGGCAAGCTGTACACGGCTACATTGCCAGCGCAGCCTTGCTGCTGCTCAGTTCATACGACCCGAACGGGAAAGCGATGCCATGCCGATACGACTGCTGATCCTGCTCTGCCTGTTGATGTCCCCGCCATTGGCGAGGTGCGCCGACTGGCGCGCCATGCAGGCGGCGGCGCTCTCGTTCATGGACGTGGACAAGCTGGCCGGCGACACCATGGCCGTGTGCGAACGCATGCCCCTGAGCGAGGATGACCGGGCCACCTTGCGCACCGCCTACCGGAACTTCCGGGATGTCCACCTGCCGCAACAAGCGACTGTCAGGCAATTCGTGGAGCAGTCCTTCACGGCAGCCGGACCGAAGGGCGAGCAGATGCTCAAGCAAATGCAGGAGCCGGCAGTCCAGGAGCAGCTTGCTTTCTACTTTGTCACGGAAAAATCGAGCCGGGATTACTGCATGCTGGTGTTCCTGAAGGTGCTGTCCGGCGAAACGCTCGCCCTCAACTTCGACCGCTATGCGAAACGTATCCAGGAAGATGGCAAGATCGAGCTCCCCGATGAACGATAAGTCCCTGCGCGGCGCCATGCTCGCGCTGCTGCTGGCGGCCTGCGCGGGCCATGCCCAGGCCGGATGGGAAACCGACACCGACATCACCTCGACGCCCCTGCACGAGGGCGTGCCGCTGCAATCCCAGTTCCGCTATCACCTGATCAATATCCACCCTGCCGGGTGCATGCGCGATGTCCGCCTGAAAGGCGCCGACTGGTGGGTAGGTCCGGTGACGATCGAGGCGGCGCAGGCCGACCCGCGCTGGCCATTCCGGCCTGGTCCTGCGACGCGTTTCCCGGGTTACCTGGAATTCACGCCCAAGGCGGGCGCACAGCGCTGAGCCGCCGCTAGAGCACCGTCACCACCACCTTGCGCCGGTGCGGCGCCGTCCGGTGTTCCCACAAATAGATGCCTTGCCAGGTGCCGAGCAGCAGCCGGCCGCCGCCCACCGGCACCGTCAAGCCGGTATCGGTGAGCACGCTGCGCGCGTGCGCCGACATGTCGTCCGGCCCTTCCTCGTCGTGGCGGTAGGCCGGGTCGCCATCCGGCGCCAGGCGCTTGACGACGGTCTCCAGGTCGCGCCGCACGTCCGGGCTGGCGTTTTCCGTGATCGTCAGCGAGCAGCTGGTGTGCTGGACGAACACCTGCACCAGGCCGCACTCGATGCCGGATTGCGCCACCACCTGCGCCACCGCGCCGGTGATGTCGCGCGTGCCGCGGCCGGTCGTGGCGAATTCGAGGATGGTCTGGTACGCCATGCTCCGTTTCCTCTCTATGGCGTGGTGCGGAAGTTCTTGCGGATGCTGGCCCAGCAATCCTGGTAGCTGCCCTGCAGCTGCGGCAAACCCAAGGCCTGGGCGGTCGGGCACAGCACATTCCGGGTCTCGAACATGAAGGCCATGGTGTTCGCCACCTTGGAAGGCGCGCTGGTGTCGGCATTGCTGGCTTTTTCGAAGGTCGCCGCATCCGGCCCGTGCCCGCTCATGCAGTTGTGCAGGCTGGCGCCGCCGGGAACAAAGCCTTCGGCCTTGGCATCGTAGGCGCCGTGCACCAGACCCATGAACTCGCTGGCCACGTTGCGGTGGAACCAGGGCGGACGGAAAGTATCTTCGCCGGCCAGCCAGCGCGGCGGGAAGATCACGAAGTCGAGCGTGTCGACGCCCGGCGTGTCGCTCGGCGATTGCAGCACCAGGAAGATCGACGGGTCCGGGTGGTCGTAGCTGATCGAGCCGATGGTGTTGAAGTGGCGCAGGTCGTACTTATAGGGCGCGTAGTTGCCGTGCCAGGCCACCACGTCCAGCGGCGAATGGCCGATCGACGCGCGCCACAAATTGCCGCAGAACTTGGCCACCAGTTCGAAGTCGCCTTCGCGGTCCTCGTAGTGCGCCACCGGGGTGAGGAAGTCGCGCGGGTTGGCCAGGCCGTTTGAACCGATCGGGCCCAGGTCGGGCAGGCGCAGCAGGGCGCCGAAGTTCTCGCACACGTAGCCGCGCGCCTCGCCATCCGGCAAGCGCACCTGGAAACGGATGCCGCGCGGGATCACAGCGATTTCCTGCGGTTCGAGTTCGATGGTGCCGAGTTCGGTCGCCAGTTCGAGGCGGCCCTGCTGCGGCACGATCAGCAACTCGCCGTCGGCACTGTAGAAGAAGCGCTCCGTCATCGAGCGGTTGGCGGCGTACAGATAGATGGCGCAGCCGCTCATGCTTTCCGGCGAGCCGTTGCCGGCCATGGTCACCAAACCGTCGACGAAGTCGGTGGGCGCCTCGGGCATCGGCAGCGGGCTCCAGCGCAGCTGGTTGGGCGGCGGCGCCACGCCGGTGAAGCCGGCGACAATGCGGCCGTTGCCCATTTCCTGGAACGACCCATGCATGGCGGCGGGGCGGATGCGGTACAGCCAGGAGCGGCGGTTGTGGCTGCGCGGGGCCGTGAAGGCGGTGCCGGAAATCTGCTCGGCGTAGAGGCCGTAGGCCACTTTCTGCGGCGAATTGCGGTGCCGGGGCAGGGCGCCGGGCAGGGCTTCGGTGGCGAATTCGTTACCGAAGCCGGACTGGTAGCCGGTCTCCGTGCCGATGTGCTGGGTCATGCGTGTCTCCTCGCGATGCGCGAATAGGTCTTGTTCAAGTGTGTTTACCTGCACTCTAAGCCAGCCGTTGGTATTTTACGACATGAATAGATGAATGTAGACTATTCACACAATCAATACCGGAGCACCCATGGAGCCCCACCAAATCGACTTGAACCTGCTGGCCGTGTTCCAGGAAGTCCACCGTGAGCGCCAGATTTCGGGCGCGGCGAAACGGCTCGGCCTCACGCAATCGGCGGTCAGCAACGCGCTGGCAAGGCTGCGCCGCGTGTTCGGCGACGAGCTGTTCGTGCGCACCGGGCAGGGCATGCAGCCGACGCCGTTTGCCGAAGGGCTGGCCGAGCCGGTGGGCAGCGCCCTGGCCCAGGTGACGCTGGCCCTGAACCGGCGCAGCGGCTTCGACCCGCTCACCAGCGACCGCCGCTTCACCCTGGCCATGACCGACGTCGGCGAGCTGCACTTCATGCCGGCGCTGATCGAGCGCTGCCGCGTGGCGGCGCCGCATCTGCAGATCAGCACGGTGCGCGCGGGCAGCGTCTTGCTCAAGGAAGAGATGGAGAGCGGGCGCGTCGACCTGGCCATTGGGCCTTTCGAAGATATTTCCGAAGCGCTGTACCAGCGCCTGCTGTTTCGTCAGCCCTATGTGTCGATGATGCGGCGCGGCCATCCGCTGCTGGAGGGGAAGGTCGACCTGGCGCGCTTTGCCGCCGCCGAGCACCTGTTCGTCGACTCTTTGGAGAGCCCTTATGACCGCGTCAACGGCCTGCTGGAAAAGGCTGGCATCGGCGCCTCGACCCGGTTCCGGGTGCCACATTTCACGGCCGTGCCCTATATCGCGGCCAGCCACGACCTGGTGGTGACGGTGCCGCAAAAGCTGGCCGAGCGCGCCGGTCCGCCCTTCGGCCTGGCCTGGATCACGCCGCCCATTACCCTGCCGACGCTGCAGACCAACATGTTCTGGCACCGCCGCTACAACCAGGATCCGGGCAATGCCTGGCTGCGCAAGCTGGTGGCCGATGCCTTTGCCGAAGCGCCGGGGCGTGCCGATTCGACATCAAAAACCGTACATGGACGCGGCCGCACTGGCGTATGATTCGGGTCACGGTTCGGTGCGGCGCCGCGTTCACGAGACACGTGCGCCGCCTGGAGGAGATAACAACTGCAACAAGAAGGAAAACAACATGGCTGACCTGTTTGAGAATCCGATGGGCCTGATGGGCTTTGAATTCGTCGAGTTCGCATCCCCGACCCCGGGCACGCTGGAACCGATCTTCGAGGCGCTGGGCTTCACCAAGGTGGCGAAGCACCGCTCGAAGGATGTGTCGCTGTACCGCCAGGGCGAGATCAACTTCATCATCAACAACGAGCCGAAGAGCCACGCCGCCTATTTCGCGGCCGAGCACGGCCCGTCGGCCTGCGGCATGGCCTTCCGCGTAAAGGATTCGCACGCCGCCTACCAGCGCGCGCTGGAACTGGGCGCCCACCCGATCGAGATCCCGACCGGTCCAATGGAACTGCGCCTGCCGGCGATCAAGGGCATCGGCGGCGCGCCGCTGTACCTGATCGACCGCTTCGAAGACGGCAAGTCGATCTATGACATCGACTTCGAATTCATCGACGGCGTCGAGCGCCGCCCGGCCGGCCACGGCCTGAAGATCATCGATCACCTGACCCACAACGTGTACCGCGGCCGCATGGCCTTCTGGGCATCGTTCTACGAGCGCCTGTTCAACTTCCGCGAAATCCGCTACTTCGACATCAAGGGCGAGTACACCGGCCTGACCTCGAAGGCGATGACCGCCCCGGACGGCAAGATCCGCATTCCGCTGAACGAAGAGGGCAAGGCGGGCGGCGGCCAGATCGAGGAATTCCTGCTGCAGTTCAATGGCGAAGGCATCCAGCACATCGCCCTGCTGTGCGACGACCTGATCAGCACCGTGGACGGCCTGCGCGCCGCCGGCGTACCGCTGATGAGCGCACCGCCGGAAACCTATTACGAGATGCTCGAGGGCCGCATTCCCGGCCATGGCGAAAATCCGGGCGAACTGCAGAAGCGCGGCCTGCTGCTGGACGGCGCCGTTACCGACGGCAAACCGCGCCTGCTGCTGCAGATCTTCGGCGAAGCGCAGCTGGGACCGGTGTTCTTCGAGTTCATCCAGCGCAAGGGCGACGAGGGCTTTGGCGAGGGGAATTTCAAGGCGCTGTTCGAATCGATCGAGCGTGACCAGATCAAGCGTGGGGCGTTCAAGCAGGCGGAAGTGGCGTAATTATCCGTTTTCGATTTCGGTTTCGGTTTCGATTTCGGAAACCTTGTACCGCGTGGGCACAAGAGCCCACCCTACCTGGTTCGTAGGGTGGGCTCTCGAGCCCACGCGGTATGGAACAGCTGAGAGTCGAACCTTCTCTCTCATCCTGGTAACACTTACTGCCCCGGCGTCGAATTTGCATGCGACCACGTGCGATTCGCCCCCGGCATCGACGGTTTCTTCACCAGCGTACGCAGTGCCAGCAGCGCACTGGCCGCTCCCACCACCATCGCCGCGGTGCTGCCCGAGAAGCCGACCGCATGGCTCTTGGCCAGCTTGCCCGCCTTCGGCGCCACCAGTTCCATGCGGCGCTTGGTCATCTGGGCGCCCAGTTCCGACAGGCGCTGCTTGCTCATCAGGGTTTCAGCCTGGGGCAGCAGGGTGGTTTCCTCGTCGGCCACGTGGTGGATCACGTCGCGCATCAGTTCCAGGATCAGCTTGTCGTGGCGCGGGTCGGAGCCGCTGGTGCGGCGCAGCTCGCTGATGATGCGGCGCATGTCGTTGTGCTCGGGCTCGGCCTTGTGCACGAAGGGCTCGCCCTTGTCGAGCTGGCGCATTACCGGATAAAACACTTCTTCTTCCAGCGTGGCGTGGATTTCCAGCGCCGTGCAGATGGTTTCGGCCAGCGCCTTCTTGACGCTCGGCGCCTTGTCCCTGGTGTATTGGTGGAAGGTGACCATCACGTGGGAGTGATCGAAGCGGATCATGTCGGTGATGGTCGGGCTGAGTTGTTTCAGTGAAAACATGACTGCTCTCCTGTGTTAGTGATTGGGTAACATGCTAGCTCTGCAAAATCGTGCGCTACGTAGGACACCGCCGTATATCCTCGTCGGCATAAGCCGCGCCGGGACTAGGGTTTTCACTGGCACTTGCGATTAGCGGCCCAACGTTTCATGTCGGCATCTTCTTTCATCTCCGTTTAACGTCTGGAAAGATGAGTTGCGGAAAGGTTTCTTTTCACTCTTAACAGTTTGTCACCCTAGTCCTACACGGATACGGCAGTGCTTCTGATTACTTCACCGTTGATCCCTGCCAAGATGACGACACGTTCGACTGACGGTGCAGCACCGTGCAGCCGTGATTGGATGGCGTCGCACGCTGTCGCGTGGACGCTTAGTTTT
>Ga0209023_10001186_pt1 | contig 35914 bp, 31 predicted proteins | sample LakOneMetagenome_FD_187468 | JGI IMG/M metagenome (GOLD analysis project Ga0209023, IMG submission 187468) | Freshwater and sediment microbial communities from Lake Erie, Canada (SPAdes) (version 2) | ecosystem: Environmental > Aquatic > Freshwater > Lentic | place: Lake Erie, Canada...
TTCAGGGGAGCATCGAACGATCCGTTGCGGTAGCGGAAGGTCGTGCGGATCGTGCCGTCCGCCTGCAATGCGTAGGACTCGATCGCGTTGAAGGCATTGCGTTCGGGACGCGACGGGATATGTGCGATCACGTACCAGTCGCCCATGAAGCGCGCCAGGTCGACCTGCTCGACCGGTCGGATCGCAGGCCGGTCGTGCGCGCATCCGGCCATGGCGAACATGAGTCCGGCACACGCGATGAATCCGATCCGACGCCGGGCGTTCATGCGCGACGCTCGAACAGGTAGTGGGCGACCATCCATTCACTGCCGTCGGCGTACCCGAACAATTCGGCGCAGGCCATCCAGAACATGCGCCAGCGCTGGAACCACAGGGGCGCCGCTTCGCCGTAGGCGTGGCGCAGGATCGGCATCAGGACCTCCCGCTTGCGGTCCTGCCCTTGCAGCCAATGGTTCGCCGTGCGCTGGTAGTGACGGCCGTCGACGAGCCAGCGACGCTCGAGTACGAGGTCGCGCTGGAAGCAGGCGAAGGTATCGGCCGAGGGCATCAGTCCGCCGGTGAAGAAATGCCGACCCAGCCAGTTTCCGTCGCCCTCCGTCTCGAACGGATACAGCAGCGTGCGATGGCAGAAGATGTGCGCGAACAGCTTGCCGTCGGCGCGCAGCCACGAGCGTATGCGCTCGAACAGCGCCTGGTAGTTGCGCAGGTGTTCGAACATCTCGATGGATACGCAGCGGTCGAAACGTGCCGCCGGCAGGTCGAGATGGTTGACGTCGCGCGTCAGCACCTGCACGTTGTGCAGGCCGAGCTCGCTGCAGCGCGCTTCGATGAACTCGCGCTGTGGCCGCGAATTGGAAATGGCCGTGATGCGCGCGTTCGGGTACCGGGCGGCCATCCACAGCGTCAGCGAGCCCCAGCCGCAACCGAGTTCGAGGATGTCCTGGCCATCGGCGAGCTGCGCACGCTCGCCGTACAAAGCGAGCATCGCGTCCTCCGCCTCGGCCAGCGTCTCGTTGCCGTTCGGGTAGTAGCACGACGAGTACTTCAGTCGCGGCCCGAGGCAATGGGCGAAGAAGGCCGGCGGCAATTCATAGTGCTGCCGGTTCGCCGCATCGGTGTGGATCGCCAGCGGGCTTTCGCGCAGCGAGGCGATGCGCAGTGCGAAGCGCATCGACTGGGCTTCGGGACCGCCCAGGGCCTCCTCGCGCAGGCGCTGCGCGCATTGCCGGCGGATCCCGGCACGCAGGAGGCTGTCGGGCAGCCAGCCGCGTTCGGCGAGACCGAGCAGGCCGGGTGCGGCATGGTCGGTGTCGAGTTCGAGCGTGTTCACAAGCGTCGTCATGGCAAGTCCTCGGTCGATGGTTTTTTCGGAAACCATGGAAACAGCATCGGCGTCGTGCGCTGGTAGGCACGGTAGTCGTCGCCGCGGGTACGCAACGCCTGCGCCTCGGTGAACGGGATGCCGCTCAGCCAGCGCAGGAAGACGAACATCACGACCGGTCCTGCCCACGCCAGCCAGGCCAGCGGCGAACCGAGCGCGAGCAACACGTAGGCAAACCAGTGCAGCCATTCGAAGAAGTAGTTCGGGTGGCGCGAATAGCGCCAGAGTCCCTCGCGACAGGTACGTCCCTTGTTAGCCGGGTCTGCGCGGAAGCGCGCGAGCTGTGCATCGGCGAGCGCCTCGCCGGCCACGCATCCGATCCAGAGCACGATCGCGAGGATCAGCGACGGCGTGACCGTCGCGACCGGATTGGCCGCCGTCGCGACGAATGGAAGCGCGAACAAGGCGACGAGCAGGGCCTGGAACTGGAAGAACGCGAACCATGCGCGCTGGTCCTCGCCCCAGCGCGCGCGCAGATGGGCGTAGCGCCCATCCTCGGGTTCCCCGCGCACGCGGTGCCACAGATGAGCCGCAAGCCGGATCCCCCATGCGCCACCGAGCACGGCGAGCACGCAGCGCGGCAGGACGGCGCCATCGCCGAACAGCGCTGCGACGATGGCCGCGCTGCCGACGCCGAGCGCCCAGATCGCGTCGACGATGCCGGCGTTGCGATGGCGTCGCTGCCAGGACCAGCCAGCCGTTTGTGCGGCGGCCGCGAGGATCCAGATCGAAACCAGGGTGACCGGCGCACTCATCGCGCTGCTCCTTGCAGGCCGACCTGACGCGAGCGCCGATGCCAGCGCTGCGCCAGCAACGCCAGCAATGGCAGCGCAATCGCCCAGCCGAACGCGAGCATCGCGACGGCGTGCCACGCCGGCGCCGCGAACACGACCGCACCGAAGCCGCGAGCCGCGCCGAGGTAGGCCAGCGGACCGCCGATGGCCCCGAGCACGACAGCCCAGTCCACCCGCCCGCGCAGGAAGGCGAACGAGTGGTTGATGGTCATTGCGAACGCAGCCCACACGGCGAGGATCCACGCCGGTGCCGGCAGCAACGCGTCATGCGATGCGTAGTGCAGCACGCCGAAGCCCGCCAGCGTGCCATCCAGCACGATGCCGACGAGCAATGCACACAGCACGAGAAGCAGGTCGCTGCGTCGCTCGGTCGAGGCGGACAATTGCAGCGCGACGAACAGCGCCGCCACGGCGACGCCGACCCATGATGCGTCGCGCGCCGCACCGATCACCGCCGCAAACCAGACGGCCTGGTAGCCCAGAAGGTTCGCCCAGAAGCCCACGTCACGCCTCCACGCGATCGAGACCGGCGATGAATTCCGCGTTGCGGCTGCCGGGCTTGGCCAGCAGCATCTGCGCGACGCCGATCGAACGTTCGCGGAAGCCGCCTTCGCAATAGGCGAGGTAGAACTCCCACAGGCGCATGAAGCGGCGATCGAACCCCTGCGCGCGCACCTCGGACTGGCGCGCGAGGAAACGCTCGCGCCACGCCTGCAAGGTGCGCGCATACGACGACCCGAAGTCCTCCATGTGCACCAGTCCGAGGTCGCAGCTGCGCGCCTTCGACGCGACCAGCGCTGCGACCGAGGGGATGAACGAACCGGGGAACACATGACGCTTGATGAAATCGACCGAACGCAGCGCCTGGGCGTAGCGGTGGTCCTCGATCGTGATCGCCTGGATCAGGGCGAGGCCGGTGGGCGCGAGCAGCGCACCCAGCTTGGCGAAATAGCCGTCGAGATTCGGCGCGCCAATCGCTTCGACCATCTCGATCGACACCAGCTTGTCGAACTGTCCATGCAGATCGCGGTAGTCCTGCAGCAACAGCGTGACGCGGTCCTGCAGCCCGGCCGCCGCGACCCGTTCGCTGGCCAGCGCATGCTGTTCACGCGAAATCGTCGTGGTGGTGACGTGGCAACCGTATTCTGCGGCGGCATGCAGCGCGAAGCCGCCCCAGCCGGTACCGATCTCGACCACGCGGTCGCCCGGCTGCAACTGCAGCTTGCGGCAAATGCGTTCAAGCTTGCGCGTCGACGCCTGCTCGAGCGTATCCACGTCGCTTGCATATAGCGCCGAGGAATACATCAGGTCGTCGGACAGGAAAAGGCGGAAGAAATCATTGCCGAGGTCGTAATGGGCGGCGATGTTGCGGCGGGCGCCGCTGCGCGTATTGCGACGCAACGCATGCCAGGCGCGAAGTGCAAGCGAACCCGCTCCTGCCAGTCCGGACTCCATTCCGTCGAGGAGATCGCGATTGCGCACGAGCAGGCGCACGAGGCCGACCAGATCATCGCAGTCCCAGGCGCCGTCGATGTAGGCTTCGGCAGCGCCCACGCTGCCGTTCATCGCGATGGCTCGGTAGAACGCCGGATCATGCACGTCGATCGTCAAGGGATCGGTTCCGCGCCCGAGCTCGCTCTTGCCGAGCGCATCGCGCAGACGCAATGGCCGGCCCCCAAGCGCGTCCATCTGCGCAAGCAGGCGTGCGCGCAATGCGCGATCGATGCGGCCCCAGGCGGGCGCATCGGAATGACGGAACTCGTCGGCGATCTCGTTCATGGGGCTTCCCGCACCGGATGGGGGTGGTCGTGGATGGGCGTTCGCTTCAGCCACAGCTGCAGCGCCTGCCAGTGGATGGCGCCGACGACCTGCACGGTCATCAACGGATAGCGCCACAGCACGCGCGCGAGCGCGGCGGTATCGAGCGGTCGGCGCTGCAGCGTGAGGGTCGCGTCGAATTCGCGATCGCCGCCGCGCAGCACGTCCATCTGCACGTGCAGATCTTCGCCGGGAGCGGTGAACGTCCAGCGGTAGTCGCGCTCCATCGCCATGAACGGCGACACGTGGAACGCCTTGCCGAATTCCCAGCGCCATGTACGTCCACGGCGTCCTGCTTCCGCCACGGGCAGCACGTAGGCATGGCGTTCCTTCCAGGGCGTGTTGGTGATTTCCGCGACGACGTGGCGGAGCGTCGTGCCGTCCGCTTCGAAGCAGTAATAGAACGTGACCGGATTGAACACGTGGCCGAAGTAGCGCAGATGGGTCAGCACGCGGATCGGCCCGTCGGCAGGCACGGCGCCGGCGGCGCGTATGCGCCCGCGCACGGCTTCGGCCAGGGGTAGGTTGTCGGGCCCTAGATAGTCTCGTCGGCGGAATTCGGCGACGTTGCGGTGGCCGTTCGACCACAACCAGCGCCCGCTGAACACGCGATCGAGCTCGTCGAGGTCGACGTAGAGCTGCGCCATGCGGTAATGGAATTGATGCGCGTGCGGCATGCGCCGCCGATGCCGGACCGACCCTTCGTAGATCGCACTGCACAGGGGCATGGCGGTGCTCATGCGCGCGACCAGGCCGGCGCTGCGGCCGAATGCGTACCGGTGGCCGTGGCTGTCACGGGTGCAGTCCAATGGACGCCGAGCGCGTGCGCCACTTCGACGGCACTGCGCATGCCATCCTCGTGGAAACCCCACCCCCAGTACGCACCGGCGAACCAGGTGCGCCGATGGCCCTGCAGTTCTGCCCTGCGCGCCTGCGCCGCGACCGAGGCGCGCGTGTAGACCGGGTGCATGTAATGCAGGCGACGCAGGATGCGTGCCGGATCGATGGCGGCCGTGCGATTGAGGCTGACCACCAGCGGCACCGGCGAGTCGATGCCCTGCAGCAGGTTCATGCAATAGCTGACCGAGCATGCGGCGTCGCGGTCGCGCGGCACGTGCGCGTTCCATGCGGCCCATGCCTTGCGGTTGCGCGGCAGCAGCGAAGCGTCCGTATGCAGCACGACTTCGTTGGACTGGTAGGGAATCGCGCCGAGCACTTCCTGCTCGCTCTCGTTCGCGTCCGCCAGCAGCGCGAGTGCCTGGTCGCTGTGGCAGGCGAGGACGAGCTGGTCAAAGCGTTCGACCGTGCCTGCAGCGAACACCTCCACGCCCTCGGCGTCGCGGGCAACGCGCACGACCGGCGTGCCGGGACGCTCGTCGACGCGCCAGGCGTGACGCATCGCCTGCACGTATGCGGAGGACCCGCCGACGACGACGCGCCACTGCGGGCGTCCGCGCAGCTGCAGCATCTGGTGGTTCGCCATGAAGTGCGCAAGGTAGCGCGCGGGAAACTCGAGAATCCTCTCGGGCGGCGACGACCACAGGGCCGAGGCCATCGGCACCAGGTGCTCGTCGCGGAACGCGGTACCGAAACGATGCTCGGCAAGGAACTCGCCCAGCGTGGGACCTGCATCGGACCCTTCCAGAAGGTGTGGCGCGAGGCGGTAAAACCGCACGAGGTCGGCCAGCATGCCGAGGAAGCGGCGCGAGACGAGGTTGGAGCGCTGGCAGAACAGCGTATCCAGCGAGGTCGCGCTGTACTCGACGCCGCTCGCTTCGCTGTGTACGGAAAAACTCATCGTGGTCGGTTTCGTTTCGACGCCGAGCTCGTCGAACAGGCGCGACAGCAGCGGATAGTGCTGCCGGTTGTGCACGATGAAGCCGGTGTCGACGCGATGGCATCGACCACCCAGTTCGACCTCGTGGGTATGCGTATGCCCGCCGAGGTAGTCGTTCGCCTCGAACAGCACGACCTCGTGGCGCTTCGAGAGGAGCCAGGCACTGGCAAGACCGGAGATGCCGGAACCGACGACCGCGATGCGCATGTCAGCCGCGCCCCTTCGCCGCGACCCATGCCGGAATCGGCTTGAGGTTTCGCACGAGCCCGAATGCGGCCAGCCCGCGCAGCAGGTACCAGGTGATGTCGAGTTCCCACCAGCGGAATCCCTGGCGGACGGTGCCCGGGAAGAAATGGTGGTTGTTGTGCCAGCCTTCGCCGAACGTGATCAGGGCCAGCCACGCATTGTTGCGGCTGTCGTCCGCGGTATCGAAGCGACGCGAACCGACGCGATGGGCGAGCGAGTTGATCGTGACCGTGGCATGGAAAAGCGCCACGGTCGAGACGAAGAATCCCCATACCAGCATCTGCGCTCCGCTGGTGCCGGCCTCCGGCACGGCTGTCTCGAGCCACGCGCCGAACACGTACAGCAGGACGGCAAGCACGACCGGCACGACGGTGTCATAGCGGTCGAGCCAGCGCAGCTCGGGATACTTCGCGAAATCCGGTACGCGTGCCCAGTCCGTGCGGAACGCCGCGCGCGTCAGGAACCACCCGGCATGGCTCCACAGGAACCCGCGCAGGGTCGGCGAATGCGGATCAAGGGCAGTGTCGGCGTGCCGATGGTGATTGCGATGGTGCGCGGCCCACCACAACGGCCCGCGCTGCACGCACGAAGCACCGATCAGCGCGAAGGTGAACTGCACGCCGCGCGAGGCACTGAACGTCCGGTGCGAGAAATAGCGATGGTAGAACGCGGTCAGCGCGAACATGCGCAATGCATACAGCGCGGCCGCGGTCCACAACGCGATCGCCGACACGCCGACCCAGAGCACGCCGGCGCAGGCGACGTGCATCGCGAGGAACGGCAGTGCACGCAGCCAGTCGATGCGTTGGGCGTCCGCAGGCTCCGGGTCGGCGTCGTCGTCGACCCGGGTGTCGACCCAGCGGCGCAGGCGGGCCATCGCAGTGCGCGCACCCGGCGCTGGCGCGCCGACTGCCGGCGCGCCGCAGTCGGCATTCGTGCAGGATTCGCTGGACATGCATCGCTCCGTGACTCCACTCGGTACCGTCTATACGGACCGAGTGCGCGGACGGATGCAGTCGTGGATCAAATCTGCCGGATGCCGCCCTTCGCGACGACCGGACCGCTGGGTGCGGCATGCGGCAATCCGACCGACGGTTCGAGCGTGATCGCGAGCGTCGCACCGACGGCCAGCTCGCGTCGCAACGGTTCGGGCACCGCGATCGTGTGCGCCTTCTCGTTTGAGACGAACCCGAGCGACAACGGCGCCTTGCCCGCCGGAATGATCCACAGTTCGTTCACGCGTCCGCTCGCGTCGGCGGCAGTCGGCACCGGAACCATCAGGACCTTGCCGTGCGACAGGTCGATCGATGCGAGCCAGCCGGTGCTGCCGTCGTCGTGCGCGAGCACGGTCACCGGCTTCGCGGCCTGCTCCTCGGCGACCGGCGGCAACGGCGCCGGCGGCTTCCGCGGTTGCAGGCCGATGACGACCGCCGCGAAGCCCGCGGCAGCGGCGAGAGCGGTCGCCGCGCGCCAGAACGCGATGTTGTTCCACAGGCCCGGTCGCGCCGCCCCGACCGAAGGCCAGCCGAGTTGCGTGCGGATGCGGGGCCATACGTGCGCCGAGGCCACGACGGGCTCCACTCGCAAGAGCCAAGGCGCGAGGCGCTCATCCCATGCCTGCACGAGCTGTGCGAATGCGGGGTCCGCCGCGATACGCGCCTGCGCCTGCCGGCGGGCTGCGGCATCAAGCACGCCGAGCACATACTCGCCGGCACGGAGGTCGTCGCCGTGGCCGCTGTCGTCGAGGCGATCGTCGGCTGCGTTCATTGTTCGAGGCACGCCTTCAGCTGCGCCAGGCCACGGCGGATCCAGCTCTTGATCGAACCGAGCGGCGAACCCGAGCGCCCGGCGAGTTCCTCGTAGGTCGCGCCGTCGAAGAATGCGGTGCGAATCAGCGTCTGCCGACGCGGCTCGAGCTGGTCGAGGCAGTCATCCAGGCGCGCATGCTCGCCGGCAGCCTCGGCACGCGCTGCGGGCGATGGAGCATCATCCGGGGTCGCCTCGATCGCTTCGATCGGCGCACGGTTCGCCGCCGCCGGCAGCGCGCGCAGCCGGTCGATCGCGCGATGGCGGGCGATGGTACCGAGCCAGGTCAGCGCGCTTGCGCGCGAGGCATCGAATTGCGCGGCCTTGCCCCAGGCGGCGACGTACACTTCCTGCAGCACGTCCTCCGCCTCGGCGCGATCGGCAAGCAGGCGCATGCAGATGCCGAGCAAGGTTGCGGATGTGGTCTGGTAGAGCGACTCGAACGCCTGCCTGTCGCCGAGCGCGACGCGCGCCAGCATTCGATCCGCGTTCTCCACCGCTCCGCTTCGTTCGGTCATCCTGCGCCCTTGACGGTACATGCCGCGGCAGCCGCGCTTCCGCCACGGCCCGCAGGCGATGTTATGCCATGCACGGGCACTGCGGTACAGCGGCGCGTTGGCCGACCCTTGACGCGACCGTGCCGCGCAGCCCCCTTGCATGCCGTCAGCCATTGCACCGCCCATCCAGCGGCCGCGCGAGGGCCGTATCCACTTCGGCCCGATCGACGCTTGCGGCGTACAGCTCCGGTGGGAACTCGATGCGCACCGCCTGATTGCGCCCGCGCCCGTCGCGGATGCTGCCGATGCCTTCGAAACGCAGCAGCCAGCGGTCGCTGGCGCGGTAGGCGAGATCGGTTTGCGGCACTGCAAAGCCGTACCATGCATCGAGTTTCATGCGCAGCCGCAGCAGCGAATCGTCGCCTTCCGCGGACGCTACCCTGCTGATGCTGACGCCGAGGAAATCGAACCGGCTCGGCAGCAGGAACGCGGCAGTGACCGGATTCCCGGCGAGCAGGTCGTCCCAGCGCTGCCTGATCAGCGCGTCGAAGCCGGCGTCGACGACGCCGTCCGGCCCGATGCGCACCATGCGCCGCTGCGTTTCTTCCTCCCGGCCCGCCTGCACGAACACCTCGCGCCGATCGCCCTCTCCACGCACGCCTTCGCGATAGCCGTCACGACCGTCGACGAACTCGAATTCGGGTGCCGACGCGTCGCTTGCGACGCGCAAACGCTTGCGTGCGAATGGCGTCCCATCGGGGCAGCGATAGAGGACCACCCGTCCGGACGCGCCCTTCTCCTCGTAGCGCAGGTGGAGTTCACGGTACAGCAGTTCGCCATCCGCTTTCGCGTACGCGATGCCTTCGTAACGGTCCGCGGCGGACGCGCGCGGCGACCACGGAAGGCATAGCAGCACGGCAATGGCCAGCACGCCATGCGCCGCGCGTTCGAGTCGGGTTGCCGCGTTCACTGGCTGTCTCCGCCGCTGTCTTGCCGGGTATACGGTTTTAGCCGGCGCACGGATGCAGCTGCCAGCCCTTGAACAGCGCACCGCATGGCAAAAGCGCGCGCGCCGTTATACTCGCCGTTCTCCTGCCGTCCGGACGTCGCCGACCTTGAGTTCCGCCGCCCCGTTGAATACCCCGCCGCGCATCGCGCGCCTGACCGACGTGCAGGCGTTCGCCGCCGCCGACATGGCTGCGGTCGACACGCTGATCCGCACGCGGCTTGCCTCCGACGTGGTGCTGATCAACCAGATCGCCGAGTACATCATCGGCAACGGCGGCAAGCGCCTGCGGCCGATGCTGCACCTGATCGCCGCGCGCGCGGCCGGTTACGCCGGACACGACCACCTGCAACTCGCCGCGCTGATCGAGTTCATCCACACCTCGACCCTGTTGCACGACGACGTGGTCGACGAGTCGGACCTGCGCCGCGGCCGCAAGACCGCGAACGCGGTATGGGGCAATGCGGCGAGCGTGCTGGTCGGGGATTTCCTCTACTCGCGCTCGTTCCAGATGATGGTCGAGCTCGACAGCATGCCCGTGATGCGCATCCTCGCCGACACCACCAACCGCATCGCCGAAGGCGAGGTGCTGCAGTTGCTCAACATCGGCAACCCGGACACGCACGAGCAGGCCTACCTCGACGTGATCGAACGCAAGACCGCGGTGCTGTTCGCCGCGGCGACGCGCCTTGGTGGCGTGATCGCCGGCGCATCGACCGCGCAGGAGGAAGCGCTGGCGCGCTACGGCCTCGATCTCGGCTACGCATTCCAGATCGCCGACGACGTGCTCGACTATGCCTCCGACGCGGACACGCTCGGCAAGAACATCGGCGACGACCTCGCCGAGGGCAAGCCGACCCTGCCGCTGATCGTCGCGATCGAACGCAGCGCCCCGGCGCAGGCACGGATGCTCAAGGACGCAATCCGCGCCGGTGGCCTCGATCGCCTCGACGACGTGCTCGCCGCGATCCATGCAACGGATGCACTCGCCGCGTCGCGCGAACGCGCGCACCGCTATGCCGACTCCGCGCGCGACGCGCTCGCGCCGCTGCCACCGTCGGACGCACGCGACGCGCTGGCAGTGCTGGCGGACTACGCAGTCGATCGCACTCGCTAGGCCGGTCGGCGCGACGCCCGGCGTGCGCCAGGGATCGGTCGTAGCCGGTTGCTCCCCCGTGGGCGACGCAAGCAGCCACTTCAGCCGCGATATCCCGTGCGCTCAGCTCTCGGGGCGCGCCCGCGGACGCGCCTCCGCCTCGTCGTCTTCGACATCATCGTTGCAACCGATGTCGCGGCCGCCGTGGCCGATGTCGGAGCGCGCCTTCTCGGCCAGCTTGCGATAGCGATCCCGCATCGCATCCAGTTCCGCGTCCCCCAGCTCTTCCAGGTCAAGCAGCGCGTTGTGCGCGCCTTTCATCGCGCGGATCAGCTCGTCCATCTTGACGTGCATCGCTTCCGAGTCGCGGTTCTGCGTGTTCTGGATCAGGAACACCATCAGGAACGTGATGATCGTGGTGCCGGTGTTGATGACGAGCTGCCAGGTGTCGCTGAAGCCGAACAGCGGCCCGGTGAACGCCCAGCCGGTGACGATCGCGACGGCGAGCGCGAACGTCGCCGGGCGCCCGGTGGCGCGTGAGGCGGCCGTGGCGAAACGGGTGAAGGGGGATTTCCGCCTGGCCATGCGCATGCGCCGGGTCAGTTCGCAGCGAAAGCTTCGGCGAAAAAGGCCTGCATCTGTGCAAAAGCGCGCTTCGCCGTGCGCTCGTTGTACTCGCAACCGGGCACCGTGCCGTGCGCGCCGGGGATCGCGAAACAGTGCACCGCGCCGCCGTAGGCGATGAACTGCCAGTCGACCTTCGCCTCGCGCATTTCCTGCTGGAAGCCGGCGATCTGTTCGGGCGATTCGAACTTGTCGTCGGCGCCATGCAGCACCAGCACCTTTGCCTTGATGTTCTTCGCGAGCGAGGGATCGTCCGTCGAGAGGTTGCCGTGGAACGAGACGACCCCGGCGACATCGGCCCCGCTGCGCGCGAGATCGAGCGTCGTCGCGCCGCCGAAGCAGAAGCCGATCGCGCCCCAGTGCCGGCCGTCGAGCGGCGCCTTGCCCGCCTGCGCCTTGAGCTGTGCGAGTGCCGCATCGATGCGCGCGCGCAGGACGTTGCGGTCCTTGTACATCGCTTCAGTCGCGGCGCCGGCCTCCTTCGGATCCTTCGGTCGCACCTCGATGCCGTAGACGTCGGCGACGAGGATCACGTAGTCCTTGCCGGCGATCCGTTTCGCCAGCGCGAGGTTGTCCGGCGTGATGCCGAGCCAGTCGGGCGTCATCACGATGCCCGGGCGCGCGGTCTTCGCGGCATCGTCGTAGACGAGCACGCTCTGCATCTTCTTGCCGCCGACCGCATAGTCGATCGGCCGGCTGACCATCGCCGCCTGCAGCGGCAGCGCGAACAGGAGTGCGAAGGCGACGGCAAATGAACGGATCATGGGCGGCTCCGGCTGCGACAGGGAAACACATGATAGACCTGTACCCGTGGCAACGGCTGCTAGACTGGCGCGCAACCCCACCGACCGGAGTCGCCGATGCGTCGCCCCAGCCTGATCCTCGCTACCGCTGCCGCGCTCGGCACTGCCGCCATCGCGACCGCGGCGGTCAAACCGGAAACCGCGATCGCCTATCGCCAGGCCGGCTACACGATGCTCGGCTGGAACTTCGGTCCGATGGCGCAGATGGTGCGCGGCAAGACGCCGTGGGACGCGGCCGAGTTCGCACGCCGCGCCGAGCGCGTCGCCCTGATCGCGCCGCAGTTGCTGGAAGGGTTCCCCGAAGGCTCCGATACCGGCGCGACGACCGAGGCGAAGCCCGATATCTGGAAGAACATGGACGACTTCAAGCTGAAGATGGACGACCTCGTCAAGCAGTCGAAGCTGCTCGCCGACGCCGCCAAATCGGGTGACGAGGCAAAAATGAAAGAGCAGTTCAAGCAGACCGCGGGCACCTGCAAGGCCTGCCACGACAAGTACCGCAGCGAGGATTGACGCTGGGGACCGGGCGCTGGGGAAACGAGGTGCGCGTCAGGCGGCCTCGCCCCACGCCACCAGCGCCCACACCGCTGCCGCTGCAAGCGCGAACAGCAGCAGCGCGAGCCAACCCGGCGCAAACCGCAACGACTGCGCGCGCACACCACGCGCATGTCCGGACAGCATCGGCAGGACGAGGTTGTTGCCGCGCAGGACCCCGTACGACGCGATCGCGACGAGGTGCAGCACGATCAGCGCCAGCAGCACGTAGCGGTTCCACAGGTGGATGCGCGTCATCCACGCCACGGTCGCAGCGGATACACGCGCAACCAACGGCCCTTCCTCGCTGATGTCGTCGCTCGCGAACAGGCCGCTGGTCGCCTGCAACGCAATCGACGCGAGCATCAGCACGACCGACCAGCCGCCGAGCGGGTTGTGTCCCGCGCCATGCGTCGCATCACCGCGCGCAAGGCCGGCAACGTAACGCCACACCGCGCGGGGCCCGCGCACGAATTCGCCGAAGCGGCTCGTCTGCGAGCCGCACAAGCCCCACAGCAGGCGGAACGCGATCAGCGCGAGCGTCGCGTAGCCGCACAGGTAGTGCCACTGCATCGAAGGCCAGCCGAACTCGCCGCTCGCGTACTGCAACGCGATCAACGCGACCAGCAGCCAGTGGAACAGGCGGGTCGGCAGGTCCCACACGCGGTGGGAGTCGTTCGCTGGGTGCGTCATCGGCTGTTCCATGCGCACGAGCATAGCCGCAGCGCATCGCGGACTCACGCGATCAACGACGCATGGACACCGCGCACCGGTCGCGCGTTGCCGCTGCGCGGCTTTGATCCTATAGTCGATTCATGCGCCGGGAGAGTGCGTCTGTGCCGTTGATGGATCGGGGAAAACAGGGCGCGCCCGGCGCATCCGCCGCGGAGACCGCGGACGCGTCGGCGCAGGCCGACCTGTTCGCGCTGGCGTACGACGAGCTGAAGCGGATCGCCCATCGCGCGCGCCGCAACAGTCCGCGCGCGGAGACCATCGATACCACCGCGCTGGTGCATGAAGTATTCCTCAAGATCCGCGTTCGCGACGAAGCGCGCGACAAGGATCCCGCCTACCTGCGCGCGCTCGCTGCCCGCGCGATGCGCCAGGTCCTCGTCGACCGCGCGCGCCGGCGCCTCGCCGACAAGCGCGGCGAAGGCGTTCCACTCGTCACGCTGGACGGCCTGAATGCCGCGTCGGGTCAAGCCGCTCCGTTCGACCTTCTTTCGGTCGAGCATGCATTGACCGAACTCGAACGCCTCGACGAGCGCCTCGCGCGCCTGATCGAGATGCATGTATTCGCCGGCATGAGCATGACCGAAGTCGCGCACGTGCTGGAGGTCAACGAACGGACGGCCTACCGCGACTGGCGCAAGGCGCGCGCGTTCCTGATCGGGCATCTCGACGCGGCAGGGGCCGGCTAGGATGGATGCGTCGCGCTTTCGCCGGATCGGCGAATTGTTCGATGTGCTGGTCGACCTGCCGGCGGGCTCGCGCGCGCAGCGGCTGCGCGAGCTGTGCACCGATGCATCGCTGCGCGCCGAGGTCGAGGCGCTGCTGCGCGCGGACGCGCGCGGCGACTCGTTTGAAGCAGCGGCATTCGACCAGCGCGACGCCCTCGCGATGGATGACGGCGAAGCGCACACTCCGCTGCCCGACCAAGCGTTCGGCGATTGGCGCGTGATCCGCGAACTCGGCCGCGGCGGCATGGGCATCGTCTACCTGGTCGAGCGCGACGGCGACCGCTTCCTCCAGCGCGGCGCGCTGAAGCTCATCAAGCGTGGCATGGATTCCGAACCGATCGTGGCGCGCTTCCTGCGCGAGCGTCGCGTGCTCGCGCAACTCGATCACCCCGGCATCGCGCGCCTGCTCGACGGCGGCATGAGCGCGGACGGGCGGCCGTTCCTGGTCATGGATTTCGTCGATGGCGTCCGGCTGTCCGAGCACATGCGGGCGAACCCGTTGCCGCTGGCGGATCGGCTGCGGATATTCCTGGATGTCTGCGACGCCGTCGCACACGCCCATCGCCAGCTCGTCGTGCATCGGGACATCAAGCCGGCGAACATCCTCGTCACGCGCGAGGGCATCGTGAAGCTGCTCGATTTCGGTATCGCCAAGCTGCTCGCTGACGGCGACGGCGACGGCGGCACCGCGACCCGTGCGGGACCGTTCACGCCTTCGTACGCCGCGCCCGAGCAGCGCGAAGGCGGCGTGGTCGGAACCGCCGCGGACGTCTACGCGCTCGGCGCCCTGCTGTACGAACTGTTGACTGGCACCTGTGCGACGACCGGTCGCCACGGCGGCGCGGAAGTGGACGAAGTCACCGCACCCAGCGTGCGGGCACTCGCCGGCGTGGCCACCGCCATTCCGCCACGCCTGTTGCGCGGCGACCTCGACATCATCACGCGACGCGCGTTGCAGCACGATCCGGAGCGGCGCTATCCGAGTGTGGATGCACTGGCCGACGATGTACGCCGCCACATCGAAGGCCGTGCGATTGTTGCGCGGCGAGCGAGTACCGGCTATCGCGCCTACACGTTCGCCCGGCGACATCGATACCTGCTGTCCGCCGCGTCCCTGGTGGTCGTCGTGTCGATCGCCGCGGCGATCTTCAGCCGGCACCAGGCCGACGCGGCGCGCAGCCAGGCGCAACGCGCACGCACCGCACAGGCCTTCCTCGCCGGGGTCTTCGCCCAGGCGAGTCCCGACGAGAACAATGGCCGACCGTTCACGGCGCACGAACTGCTCGAGCGCGGCGAACGCCAGGCAGCCCAACTGGCCAACGTTTCCTCGCAGGTCGAAATGCTCAACCTCGTCGCCGGCCTGTACTGGGACATCGGCGACTACGATCGTGCAGGCACGGTCGCGACACGCGCGATCGGCCTCGGTGCCTCCGCACCGCCTGCAGTGCGGGCACGCAGCCGGATCGTGATGGCGCGCGTCGCGAGCGAGCTTCGCTCCTTTCCCGAGGCCCTTCGCCATGCGCGGGAAGCGCGGTCGCTGGCCATGGAGGCCGGCGAGGATGGACAGGCCGAAGCACTCGATGCCCGGCGCACGGAAATCGGCGCGCTCGTCGCGAGCCAGGACTATCGGACCGCGGCCCCGATGCTGCAAGGACTGCTCGACGACGATCGCGCGCGATTCGGCGAAGTCTCGAACGAGGTGGCCGACGATTACGTCCTGCAGGGCAAGATCCTCGAGAACAGCGCGCGCGGGCCGGAAGGAATCGCCGCGATCACCCGTGCGGTCGGCATCCTGCGCGCGTTGCCGACGCGCTCGGACACGCGCCTGCTGGATGCGTCCAGCCGGCTCGGCGTGGCGCAACTGCATGAGCAGGATCTCGCCGCAGCAGAACCGACGCTGCGCGAATGCGTCGAGCTCGCAACCCGCCTCTACGGCCCGGACAACATCCAGACCTGGACCACCCGCTCGAACCTGATCCGCGTCGCGGAGCTGGCCGGCCGGTTCGAGGAAGCGGTGCGCGAACGCGGCGCGCTGCTCGACGTCGAGCGCGCCGCGCTCAAGGATTCCAATCCCGGCCAGCTCAGCAGCCACGCCAAGTTCCTCGCTGCCGACCTGCGCGAGCTGGGCCGTTTCGGCGAGGCCGAAGCCGCGTTCCGGGAATCGTTGCAACTGGCGGACAAGGCCAACGGCAAGCCAGGCGGCAGCGACAGTGCGGACGCCCTGCTGCACCTCGGCTACACGCTGCAGCTGCAGGGCCGCCATACTGAAGCCGAGGTCGCGATGCGCGAGGCCTATGCGATCACCAGCGCGCATGAACTCGCCAGGTCGCAGTGGCTCAATGACACCCGCGCCCGCCTCGGCAACCTCCTGCGCGTGCAAGGCCGCAATGACGAGGCGCTGGTCGAGTTGCGCGCGTCTGCCGCGGCACTGGCGCCGACCGAGCCCGACTCGACGAAGCCCGACCCCGTCCGCGCGAACGTGCTCGCCCAGCTCAGCCTGGCCGAGCTCGAAGCCGGGGATGCGCGCAAGGCCGAATCCATCGCCAGCGATGCGCTGGCGATGGCGCGTCGCTCCTTCGTGCCCGGCAACTTCCGGCTGGGCGCCTCGCTGTATGCCCTCGCGCGCGCGAAGCTGGCCAGAGGGATGGCGGATGCGTCGCTGCAACTGCTCGACGAAGCACTGAAGGTACGTTCGCCACCACATCCGCCGGGCGATCCGCGCGTGCTCGAGGTACAGGCGAGCCGCGTCGCAACCCTGGCTGCGCTGGGACGTGACGAGGAAGCCGCTGCGCTTCGGCGGTCCGTGGATCCGTTGATCGACAAGCTTGGGGCGCCGTACCGGCCTGCCCTGCGCCGGGAGATGGCGATCCGCAACTGACCGCGACCGGCGTGTCAGGGTTTTGCGCTGCAGTGCGTGAAGGGTAGTCCACGGAGGACACCATCATGACCTTTACACGCTCCAGCTTCGCCCTGTGCATGTTCGCGCTCACCCTGGTTGCCGCACCCGGCAAGGCCGTCCCGCTGCCGCCGGGCTCGATCGACCCGGCCTTCGGCGACAACGGCTTCGTTCGCCTCTACTACGACGACCGCCTCGGCGCGACGACGGACGACAGCGGCCGCACGATCCGCATCGTGCAGGGAGACCTCGGCGGCGGCGCCTTCGGCCCCAAGTGGATCCTCGTCGCCGGTCCGGCTGGCCGCTATGTCGAGATCACGCGCCTGACGATGAACGGCCAGATCGATCCCACCTTCGGCGCGAACGGCGTCGCGTTCTCGGCCCGCTCCAATGTGGCCAGCTACGGCGGCATGGTCGTCATGCCCAACGGCGACATCGTCATCGGCTATGCCGACGACTACCTCGGCCCCGACGACGACAGCAAGGACTTCTTCATCGAGGTATTCACCGCCGACGGGCAACCGAAGAATGTCGGTGGCGACGAATCGCCGAACCAGCGCTGGGTCGACCTCAGCAACGGCAATGGCAGCTGCAACACGACCTATCGCGAGAATCGCGCGCAGCGCCTGATCCTCACTGCGGAGGGTGGCATCGTGCTCGTCGGAGACATCGCCAACTACAACTCCGACGACCAATTCCAGCAGCGCTACGTCGCCACCGCCGAATTCAACGGCGGTTCCTACGGTCCGGCGCGGCCCGGATTCTTCTGCACTAGCGCAGGAGGAATGCTCTGGAGTCTCTACTCGAACGGCAGCAGCTTCAGCTCCGACGGAATCGTCCACGGTGCCGTCTCCGATGTCGGCGCACATGTGCTGACTGTCGGCAGTGCCGACCTGTCTGGCGACGGCCAAGCGCAGCTTTGGGGCATGCAGAACTACGCCGATCTCGCCAGCGGCGGACTCAACCATGACTACGACGTCGGCATGCCCGCGGGTTACTGGCAGCAGCGCCAGAGCGACTTCTGGCAGATCCGTACCGAGGCGCAGCCTGGACACTTCGTGTTGTTCGGCGACGCGGAGAACGGAACCTTCGGCGGCAACGTACGACGGCTGCCGGTGATCGCGACGACCTCGGCAAACGCGATGACGCCGCTGTGGTTCTATCCGATCGGAGCGGCGGCCGACACCGCGGTGGCGGCGCTCGATGGCCAGCGCCTTCCCGGCGCACTCGATCTCATGGTGATCGGCGGCGCAAGGGACTGCACGGCGGCGAACAGCTGCGGCAGCGACTGGAACAGCATCGTCGTCGGGGTCAGCAACGGTCAGTCGATCCTCAATGCCTACCAGCCGCAACCCGCATTCGGCAGCGAAGGCTGGGTGCGCCACGCGGTGCCCGACTACGACGGATCGCCCGCGACCCACGCGCTCGCATGGAGTGGCGTGATCCAGGCCGGCATCACGGCCTCCTCCGACACCAACCTTTACGTCGTCGGCGAGTTCGTCACGAACGCCGATGGGCACCTCGACACGTTCGTCGCCAAGCTGCGCGTCCTCAATGGCGGCGACCCGCCGTGGTACATCCCCGCCGACACGATCTTCCGCGACGGGTTCGACTGAACCGACTGCCCTCGAGCATCAGAGGATGCCGAGGCCCTCGATGCGTCCAATCGCCGCCGGATCGAAACCCGCGAGCTGCGCGAACGCGCAGCCGCGCTCGGCGTAGTCCTTGAACTGGTCGAAGCTCGGCGCGCCAGGCGAGAGCAGCACGACGCCTCCCGGCGGCGTCGCCGCGCGCGCGAGCGCGAACGCTTCGGCGAGCGTCGCCGCCGATTGCCGCACGTAGGCGCCGCCGGTTTCGTTCAGCAACGCGGCAATGCGCGGACCGTTCGCACCCATCGTGACGATCGCGTGCGGCGGTTGCGCACGCACCGCGTCGGCGAACGGCTGCCAGTCGAGGCCGCGGTCGTGGCCGCCGACCAGCACGCTCATCGCATGGCCGCGAAAACTTGCGAGCGCTTCGAGCGCCGCCTGCGGCGTGGTCGCGATGCTGTCGTCGACGTACGTGATGCCGTCATGCACGCCGAGTGTCTGCAGCCGGTGCGGCAGCGGACGGAATGTGGCGATCGCCGGCGCTGCCGCGCGCGCATCCTCGTCCGCGGCATCGAGCGCGGCGAGTGCGGCGCACAGGTTCAGCGCGTTGTGCGGGCCCGGCAGCGGCGATCGGGCAAGCGCGAACGCCGCCTGTCCGTCGCGCGCGATCGTGCCGTCGCTGACGTGCCACCCTCGTGCGTCACCGAACGTGCGGCGACCCGCGTGCACCCCGGTGCGGCTGAGCAGATCCGGCTGCAATGCGCCGACGACCAGCGTGCGGGAAACCGCGGCGAGCGCGAGCTTGTCCTCGACGTAGCGTTCGCGCGTGCCGTGCCAGTCAAGGTGTTCCTCGTACACGTTGTTGATCACGCCGACCTCGATCGGACCGGCTTCGCGCGTCTGGAAACTCGACAGTTCCACCACCCACCAGTCCGGTGCCTGCGGCGGATCGAGCAACTCGAGCAGCGGCAAGCCGATGTTGCCGGCCAGCGCCACGCGTCGCCCGAGCGAACGCAGCAGATGCGCGATCAGCGCGGCGACCGTGCTCTTGCCCTTGGTACCGGTCACGCCGATCACGCGCGCGTCGGGGTTCTCGGCGAACCACAGCGCGGTGCCGGAGGTGAAACGCGTGCCGTTGTGCTGCGCCTCGATGATTTCGGGTCGATACGCGCCGATGCCGGGCGACTTGATCACGACCTCGAACGCGGACAGCGCCCCCGCGCTCGGTGCGTCGGTGACGACCTGTGCTGCCGGATGCACCGCCTGGCCGAAAGCCGCTTCCGAGCCACTGCAGAACAGCGTCACCGGCTGCCGCGGCAGGCGCAGCTGCAGCGCGGAGAGCGCAGCGCGGCCTTCGCGCCCGAAGCCCCACACCGCGACGCGACGTCCGGCGAGATCAGCGATGCGCATCGATGAACCCCCGCAGACGTGGCGGGATGCGATCGTCGCCGGCGGGAACCAGCAGGTCCGCCAGCGCGGGAACGGCGCCGAGTTGCGGCTTGATCTCGTCGACGAAGCGCGCGACCAGCGCGTCCTCGCGCCATTCCGCGCGCGCGGCAAGCGCCGCCATCGCAGCGCGCGACTCGCTGCCCTCGCCGACGCATTCGAACGGCTTGTGGTCGCGGTATTCCATCAGCGCATCGAACGCGGGCGCGAGCGATTCGTCATCGAGCAGGTTGCGCCCGAAGATCGCGAGCAGGCGCGGCTTGGGCATGAACGGTGCGAGCGCGAGGAACACGAAATGGCACTTCGGGCACTGCCCGCACCAGCGGTCGGCCGGCTTCGGCCCGAGAATGCGGAAGTTGCGGTTGCAGCTCGAGAACACGTCGTCGTAGCGCGACGAGCGCGCGAAGCGCTCGGCCACTGCAAGCTCCGACAGCGGACGCAGCAGCGAGTAGTAGTCGAGATCCGGCGCCACGCGTGCGTGCAGCAGTTCGCCGAACCGTCGCTCGAACTCCCAGCCCTTGCTCCACTGGTGGTTGACCGCCTGGCCGTCGTATTCGAGCGTCGCACTCGATGCCGAGCGCTCGTTGGAGAACGCAATCGCGTCGTAGCCGTACAGGACGGCCGCGACCGCGAGGATCGCCGAGTTGATCGCGGTCACCGGGATGTGCCCGTTGTACGCGCCCTGCTTGTTGTACTCGAACAGCAGCGGCGACAGCTCGCGCCGCATGTTCAGCAGCGGCAGCCCGGTGCGCGCGGCGCAGGCTGCGATCAGCGGCGAATTGCCGACCCACACCGCGGTCGCATCCTCCCCGGCCGCCTTGAGGATTTCGACGCTGACCAGCGAATCCTTGCCGCCGCCGATCGGCACGAGGGTGCGCCGGGGCGATCCGCTCCCCGCACTGGCAAGTGCTCCTGTGGGAGCGGCGGAAGCCGTGATGCCCTTCGCCCCCTCGGTCGCGGCCGAAGCCGCCCGCACTGGAAACCGGATCCTGCCGCGCAAATCGAGCTTGTTGTGGTACGCGAACTCGCCGAGACCGTGCAGATACAGCGCCTCGAGAAATTCCGCCGCCGCTTCGTCGAGCACGCACGACTCGACGCGGATTTCGCCTGGCACACCGGCCTTGTAATAGCTGACTCCAGCAATCAGGTGCAGCAGATCAAGCGCCGCATCGAACGCGGCCGCTCGCTCCGGCGCGAGCGCAGGCGCATCCGGGAGCACGATGCGCTCGACCAGTTCCTCGCCGTCGTCGAACGCATAGACGAGCTCGGCGACGCCGTCGGCGTAGTCGCGGCGGATGAAGCGGAAAGCGTGCGCGGTTCGGGGGGCTGCCAAACTCATGATTCCCCTTGCTCGTCATTCATGGGTTGCGTTTCCAGCTGCACACCAGATGCCATGGCGGTCGCCAACAGGAGCACAATCATCTGCAACACAATGGCAGGGAGAATGCCGAAGGCAATGGCGATCGCATCCACGTAGAAGAAAATGAGCGCGGCACCCATGGTCCCAAAGCCTGACCACGCTTCCGTCAGGCCCGTCGACGCAGCCAGCAACATCCAGGTGACCTGGATCGGGCCGTACAGCAAGCACGCCAGCCCTGCGCAGCGCGAAGCGAATACGAACAGCGGCACAAACCGCCATCGCCGAGGCAACCAGGCATCCTTTCTGGTCAAGAAGTACGTAGCAACTGCGGCAGCGATTGCCGCGGGAATTCCCCATGCGATCCACATTGCGAAAGGATCGAACGAGTTCCGCGCACTGCTCGAGACGAGCACATAAACTTCATTGCCGAGCCACGTTGCCAGCAGCGCAGCACACAACGCTCCGAATACCGCAATGATTCGTGCTTCCGTCACAGCACCACCTCCGCCGCCGGCGCTCGCAGGTTGTAGTGCGATGCCATCGCGGCTCCGTAGGCGCCCGCTTGCGCAATCAGCAGCACGTCGCCTTCGCGGCATTCGGGCAGGCGGCGGTTGTTGCCGAGCACGTCGCCGCTTTCGCAGATCGGGCCGACCACCTGCACCATCGTCGAAGCGGGTTCGCCGAGGCGCGTCAGGTTCACGATCTCGTGCCACGCCTCGTACAGCGCCGGGCGCATGAGCGAGTTCATGCCGGCGTCGACGCCGACGTAGTGCACGCTGCCCTTGCGCTTGGTCTGGGTGACGCGTGCGAGCAGCACGCCGGCCTCTGCGACGAGGTAACGCCCCGGCTCCATCCACAGCGCGAACTGCGGATACGCGCGCTTCACTTCGGCGAGCGACTCGCCGAGCGCGGCGAGGTCGAGCGCACTCTCGTCCGGGCGCGACGGCACACCGAGTCCGCCGCCGATGTCGAGCGATTCGATCCGGCTGAACCCTTCGGCGAGACTCGCGAGCTGGCCGTACACCGAACGCCAGTGCGAGGCATCGAGGATGCCCGAGCCGAGGTGCGCGTGCAGGCCGGTGATGCGCGCGCCGCGCTCGCGTGCGAGCGTGCGGAATGCGTCGAGTTGGTCGAGCGCGAGGCCGAACTTCGAACCGTCGCCGCCGGTGCGCACCTTGTCGTGGTGACCGCGTCCGCTGCCGAGGTCGATGCGCAGGTGGATCGCGTGATCGGCGAACAGCTCGCCCCAATGCTGCAGTGGATGCAGCGCGTCGAGCGTGACGCGCACGCCAAGCGCGAGCGCGGCCGCGTACTCCTCGCGCGGCGCGAAGTTCGGCGTGAACAGGATGCGCTCCGCTTCCAGCGTCGGCAGGGTTGTCCGCACGGCTTCGATTTCGGCCAGCGACACGCATTCGAATGCGAAGCCTTCCTCGTGCAGCGCTTTCAGGATCGCCGGGTGCGGATTCGCCTTCAGCGCGTAATGCCAGCGGTCGACCGCGCCGAGCGCGCGCAGCGCACGCGCCTGCGCGCGCACGACGTCGAGCGAGTAGACGTAGCGCGGCGACGCCGCGCCGGCCAGTTCCAGCAGCGCAGCGCGTTCGCGCCGCCACCACGATTCGCGTGGCGTCGCCGCGGGTTCGCCGAGCTCGCGCCAGCTCGGCCCGAACACCGCACCGTCCTCGACGCGCAGCGCGTCGGCACGGATCAGCAGCGCGTGCAGGCGCGGAATGAGGTCGTCGACGAGCGACTCGTCGACGACGAAGGTGAGGTTGAGGTTGTTCGACGACTGCGAAATCAGGTGCACGTCGAGCGCGCCGAACTCGGCCAGCACGCCGGACAGTCGGTGCAGTTGCGCACGCATGCCGCGCCCGACCAGGGTGATCGCCGCGCACGGCGCGATCACCTTGACCCGGCAGATCTTCGCGAGGTCGGCGGCGAGCGCGGACAGCACGTCGGAGTTGACGAGGTTCTCGCTCGGGTCCAGCGACACGGTCACGTTCGTCTCGGCCGAGCCGATGAGGTCGACCGACAGGCCGTGGCGCTTGAACTCGGCGAACACGTCGGCGAGGAAGCCGACCTGTTGCCACATGCCCACGGTCTCCATCGACACGAGCGTGACGCCCTTGCGCGCGCTGATCGCCTTCACGCACGGCGCCGCGTCGGCGGCGACCGCGCGGATCTCGGTGCCGGCGAGCTGCGGGCGGTTGGTGTCCTTGATGACCAGCGGCACGCCGGCGCGGCGCAGCGGACCGAGCGAACGCGGATGCAGCACTTTCGCGCCGGTCGTGGCGATCTCCTGGGCTTCCTCGTAGTCGAGCCGCGCGAGCAGGCGCGCATCGGGCACGACGCGCGGGTTGGCGCTGAACATGCCGGGCACGTCGGTCCAGATCTCGACGCATTCTGCTTTGAGCATTGCACCGAAATAGCCGGCCGAGGTGTCCGAACCGCCGCGGCCGAGCAGCACCGTGCCGCCGTCGCCGTCGCGCGCGATGAAGCCTTGCGTGATGAACACATCGCCGCGTGAAGCGAGCGACGCGGCGAACGCGGCGTCCGGCACCGCCGGCACATTCGCCGAAAGATGGCGCGCCCACGCACCCTGGTTCGCCAGCGGCTGCGCGACGAGATGTTCGCGCGCATCCAGCCAGCGTGTTTCGATGCCTTGCGTGCCGAGGAAGGAGACGCCGAGCGTGCTCGACATCAGTTCGCCGAGCGCGAACACCTCGGCCTGCCACGAGAGGTCGCCGGCGGCGCGACGGCCATCGATGATGAGCTGGTCGAGCCGTGCCAGCCAGCCGTCGAGCGCATTGCGCGACGGCAACTCCAGCTCGCGCAGTAGCGTGTTGTGCCGCCCGACGATCGCGACCTGCGCTTCCCGGCACGCTCCGCTGTCGGTGCGCGACTCCGCGATGCGCTTGAGCAGGTCGGTGATGCCCGACAACGCCGACACGACGATCAGCACATTGCGCCCGCGCGCGTGATGCGCGGCGGCGATGCGCGCGATCGTCCCCCAGCGCGGACGCGTGGACACGCTGGTGCCGCCGAACTTGGCGACGACCCACGGCTTGTGCGCAGCAGACGCGACGGAGCTCAAACGGATCCCAGGAGGTCGGAAGTGGCCGGCATTCTTTCGTGCAGCGCAGCAGAACGCAACCAGATGGCGCCGTGCGGGCAATCCGGTGGCGACGATCTGATCGCCACGATCGGCGCACTTTTGCGGCAGAATCCACACCCCCTGTCATGGATGAACGCTTGGCTTATGAGCAATGGTCATGTCGCGGCACGCACGCGCCGCTTCGCGCAGGTGGACGTGTTCACCCAGCGCGCCGGCTACGGCAACCCGGTCGCGGTCGTGTTCGAGGCGGACCTGCTCGACACGGCGACGATGCAGCGCATCGCCAACTGGACGAACCTGTCGGAGACGGCATTCGTGCTCGCCGGACGCGGCGGACGCGCGGATTTCCGCTTGCGCATCTTCACGCCGCGCCAGGAGCTGCCATTCGCCGGGCATCCAACGGTCGGCGCGACCCACGCGGTGCTTGAAGCGCGCCCGCAGCTGGCCGAGCGCCACCGGCTCACGCTCGAATGCGCTGCCGGCCTGCTGCCGGTGCGCATCGAGCGCAACGGCGGATCGCCACGCATCTTCGTCGAGGCGCCGACCGCGACGTTCGAACCGACCGCCGCGTCGCTGGCGGTCGACCTCCTGGCGGTCGACCTCGTACTCGGCGGTGCGTCGCTGGCGCATGCGGCACCGCGCCTGGTCGATGTTGGCGCACGCTGGCTGGTGGTCGAATATGCGGACGCCGCGGCGGTGCGCGCGATGCAGCCCGACTTCGAACGCATCACCGCGCTGACCACGCGCGAGCGCGACGTCGTCGGCCTGTGCGTGTTCGCGCGCGAACCCGAGGGCGACGCGGCGATCGTGGTACGCGCGTTCTGTCCCGCCGACGGCATCCCCGAGGACCCGGTCACCGGCAGCGCCAACGCGGCCATCGCGGCGTTCCTGCGCGACAACGGCGGCCTCGCCGCGATCGGCCCGCGCTACCGCGCAAGCCAGGGCCGCGAAGTCGGCCGCAACGGTTTCGTCGATGTCGTCGTCGATGAAGCCGCCGGCACGATCGCGATCGGCGGCGATTGCGTGACCTGCATCAACGGCACGATTGCCTTGTAGGGCGGTACGCGCGAACGCGCGTGCCGCCGCGCGGTTCGTCGCAGCGTGCTCTTCGTGGGAGGCCGCGATGCTGTCGCTCAGCACCGGGAAAGCATCGCGGCTTCCGCCGCTCCCACAGAAACACAAGATCCCGAACCGCGCGACGATCGCGCGCGACTCGGGCATGATCGCGGTCCTGTGATCGGCGAGGCAAACGGCATGAACGACACGGCTCCGGTCGAAGCGGCGGCGCAACCCGTCGGCTATGCGAGACGCCTCAACGCATGGGACGCCGCGATGGTCGTCGTCGGGGGCATCATCGGTTCGGGGATCTTCCTCACGCCCGCCTCGATCGCACGCCAGACCGGTTCCAGCGGCGAGCAACTGGCCGCCTGGGCGGTCGGCGGGGTCATCGCGCTGATCGGCGCGCTCTGCTACGCCGAACTCGGCACGCGCCGGCCGAACGCGGGCGGCGGCTACGTCAACCTGCGCGATGCATTCGGCCTGGTCGTCGCATTCGTCTACGGCTGGAACCTGCTTGTCGTCAATCACTCGGGCAGCATCGCCGCGGTCGCGACCGTGTTCGTCGAATACGCGGCGGCCGCGCTCGGCGTCACGCTCGCCGATCCGCGTCCGTACGCGGTCGGCGCGATCGTGTTCCTCGCCGGCGTCAACTGGTTCGGCATCCGCGCCGGATCGCTCACGCAGAACATCCTCACGGTGCTCAAGCTCGCCGCGATCGCGATCCTGATCACGGTCGGCCTGTCGGTGCGCGGCGCACCGCCACCGGTTGCATCCGCGGGAACGATCAGCCCGTTCGCATTCGCCGGCGCGCTGATGCCGGTGCTGTTCTCGTACGGCGGCTGGTACTACGTCAACGACATCGCCGGCGAAGTGCGCGAGCCGCAACGCACGATCCCGCGCGCGCTGATCTTCGGCATGCTGCTGGTCGCCGCGTGCTACCTGCTCGCGAACCTCGCCTACCTCTCGGTGCTCGGCCACGACGGCCTCGCGGCGAGCAAGGCACGGCGAGCAAGGCACCGGCGGCCGACCTCATGCGCCATGCGTTCGGCGAACCCGGCGCGCGCGTGATCGCGGCGGGCATCGCGATCTCGACGCTCGGCTTCGTCAACATCTCGATGATCGGCGCCGCGCGCGTGTTCCAGGTGATGGGTGCGGACGGCGTGTTCTTCCGCTCCGCCGGCCGCCTGCATCCGCGCTGGCGCTCGCCGAACGTCGCGCTGCTGCTGCTCGCGTGCGCCGCAAGCGTGCTCGCGTGGTCCGGCACGTTCGACCAGTTGCTCAACTACTCGACCGTCGGCGACTGGCTCGGCATGGCCGCGGTCGTCGCGACGCTGTTCTGGTACCGCCGCCACCAGCCGCTCGACGCCGCGACGTTCCGCACGCCATGGTTCCCGCTGCTGCCGATCGTGTTCCTCGTCGTCGTCGCCGGCGTCGTCGGCACGACGATCTGGCAGCACCCCGGCGACGCCGGCTGGGGCGCCCTGATCACGCTGGCGGGGTTGCCGGTGTATTTCATCTGGCGCTACGCGTTGGGAAGGGTGAAGGGATGATGTCGCGGCAACCGGCCCGGCGGCACGCGCGGCGCGCGTACCGCCCTACGACGGCGTGTACCTCACCCAACCCGTAGGACGGGTCCAGCGCGAAAGCGCGAGTCCCGCCGACCAATACAGCTCGCGTCGATGACACGCCATGCGGCCGCCAGCAGGACACCGCTGCATGCGACGGCCGGCCCGCCACGCGCGCCGGATCGAAGCCGCGTCTCGGCAGCCCGCCGCGCGCATGCGACAATGCGCCGATTGCGCATGCAGCTGCCGCGCGTGCGGCCCGCGAGGACTCGATGCCCGACAAGACCCCCGCCCCTTCCGTCGACACCGCTGCCGAATCCGGCGCCCGACCCACGCCGAAGGTGCAGGCGTCGATCCCCGTCACGGTGAATGGCAAACCGTATTTCCACGTCGGTGATCCGGCGATGCCGCTGCTGTGGTTCCTGCGCGATACGCTGCGCCTGACCGGCAGCAAGTTCGGCTGCGGCATCGGCGCCTGCGGCGCCTGCACGGTATTGATCGACGGCAAGGCGGCGCGCGCGTGCGTGATGCCGATGAACGGCGTCGCCGAACGCAAGGTCACGACGATCGAAGGCCTCGAGGGCGATGCGCTGCACCCGGTGCAGCAGGCGTGGATCGACGAGGACGTCGCGCAGTGCGGTTATTGCCAGGCCGGGCAGATCATGGCCGCGGTCGACCTGCTCAAGCGCAAGCCCAGACCGAGCGACGACGACATCGCCGCGATCGGCAACCTGTGCCGCTGCGGCACCTATCCGCGCATCCGCAAGGCGATCCTGCGCGCGGCGGAATCGATGCAGGGAGACAAGAAGTGAGCGCGCCGGTCGATGGCGGGCGGCGCCGCTTCCTCGTCGTTTCGCTGACCGCGAGCGGCGCGCTGCTGCTTGGCGTGCGCGCGGCGTTCGCCGGACCGACGCCGGGCGTGCCGCCGGAACTCCTCGGCGACGACCTCACCGAACTCGGTCCATTCGTGCGCATCGAACGCGACAACCGCATCGTGATCGGCGCGCGCGGTTGCGAGATCGGCCAGGGCGTCATCACCTCGCTGCCGATGCTGATCGCCGAGGAACTCGACGTCGACTGGTCGCAGGTGCGCGTGGTGCAGTTGCCGTACGGCTACATCGACACCGACCAGGGGCCGTCGAACCGCTACGGCGACCAGGGCGCCGGCGGCAGCACGAGCGTGTCCGACGGCTGGAAGGATCTGCGCCAGGCCGGCGCGAGCGCGCGCTGGCTGTTGCTGCAGGCGGCGGCGAAGGAATGGAGTCTTCCGGTTGCGCAGTTGCGCAGCGAGGCCGGCGAGGTCATCGCGCCGGACGGACGCAAGCTGACCTACGGCGCGCTCGCGCGCAGCGCCGCGTCGATCGCGCTGCCGGACCAGCCGGTCGCGCTGAAGAAGCCCGAACAGTTCCGCATCATCGGCAAGCCGACCAGGGTCGCCGACGCGCGCGAGATCGTCAGCGGGCGCGCGCGCTACGGCATCGACGCGTACGCCCCCGATGCGCTGGTCGCAGTGATCGTGCGCTGCCCGCACCTCGACGGCACGCTCGATTCGTTCGACGACGCCGAGACACGCAAGGTCGCCGGCGTGGTCGACGTGATTGCGTTGCCCGGACCCATGCCCGGCGAACCGTTCGACGGCCCGCTCGCGAGCGGCGTGGCGGTGCTCGCCGAACACAGCTGGGGCGCGCTCAAGGGGCGCGAACTGCTCAAGGTGAAATGGAAGGATGGGCCGTGGAGCACGGAGTCGAGCGCCGCGCTCGCCGCAGCCGCGAAGGCGCTGCTCGACGCCAACGCCGATGGCACGCCGGTGCGCCACGACGGCGACTTCGCCAAGGCGCGCAAGCAGGCGCGCCAGTTCGTCGAGGCGCGCTACGAGGTGCCGTTCCTCGCCCATGCGACGATGGAACCGCCCGGTGCGCTGATCGAGATCAGGCAGGACAGCGCGCGCCTGGTGGCGTCGCTGCAGAGTCCGGGCAGTGCGTCGGAAATGATCGCGCGCATGACCGGCCTCGCGCGCAAGGACATCGAGATCCAGATGACGCGCGCCGGCGGCGGCTTTGGCCGGCGCCTCGAAAACGATTTCGTCGCCGAGGCGGTCTCGCTCGCCAAGGCTGCGGGCCGCCCGGTCAAGCTGATGTGGACGCGCGAGGACGACCTGCAGCACGACTTCTATCGTCCATTCGGCGTGCATGCGCTGAGCGCGACGCTCGATCGCAGGAAGCAGGTCACCGGCTGGACGCATCATTGCGCGGCGACGCCGCGGCCGTATCGCGAAGGCGGAGGACGCAAGCGGCCGATCAACACCGGCTGCCTCGAAGCCGACGATTTCCCGGCCGGCCTGGTCGCCAATCTCGACAAGACGTTCTTCAGCGTCCCGTCGGGCATGCCGCGCGGCTGGTGGCGCGCGCCGCTGCACACGTTCCATGCGTTCGCGGTGCAGAGTTTCATCGACGAGGTCGCGATCACAAGCAAGCAGGACGCGGTCGCGTTGCGCCTGGCGATGCTCGGCGAGCCGCGCACGATTCCCTATTCGGGGCATGGCGGTCCGACCTTCGACACCGGCCGCATGGCCAATGTGCTCAAGCTGTGCGCGGCAAAGATCGGCTGGGGCGAGCGCCGCAGCGACGGCCACGGCCTCGGCATCGCCTGCCACTTCACGTTCGGCGGCTACGCTGCGCACGCGTTCGAGGTCTCGGTCGAGGGGCGCGAGCTGCGCATCCATCGCGCGGTGTGCGTCGTCGATGTCGGTCGCGTGGTGAACCCTCTCGGCGTCGAGGCGCAGATGATGGGCGGCACCATCGACGGCATCTCGACCGCGCTGCATCTCGCGATCACGGTCAAGGACGGCCAGGTGCAACAGAAGAACTTCCCCGACTACCCGCTCCTGCGCATGGCGCAGGCGCCAAAGGGCGTCGAAGTGCAGATCGTCGAATCCACGGCCGACCCGGTCGGTGCCGGCGAGATGGGCATCCCGAGCGTCGCGCCCGCGCTCGCGAACGCGGTCTACGCCGCGACCACGGTGCGCGTGCGCAAGCTGCCGCTGATGCCGGAATTGATGCGGATGCTGTGAGGGCCGGAGCAATGCCCTTGTGGGAGCGGCGGAAGCCGCGATGCCTTTCCCGGGCCTGAGCATCGCGGCTTCCGCCGCTCCCACACACGCCGCACTCGCCGTTCAGGCCGCCATGGCGACGGTCGCAACGAACCCGCCGAGCACGGCAAGACTCGGCACATCGGTCAGTGCGAACACGACCGGGTCGTCGTGCATGCGTCCGCGGCGCGCGAGGGCCCACACGCGCGAGAGCCATCCGGCGAGCAGCGGCAGCAGCAGCCACAACCAGTGCGGATGGCGATACAACGCGGCGCTCTTGGTGCTGTCGATGTAGAACGCCAGCACGACCAGGCAGACCAGGGCGGCCGCCATGCCGCTGCGCCCGATCCAGGCGAGGTCCGCGGCACGGTAACCGCGACCGGCGATGGCCGCGTGCCCGTCCGCCGCGACATGGTGCGCTTCGGCGTAGCGCTTGAGCATCGCCAGGCTCAGGAACAGGCACAGCGCGAACGACAGGAACCAGCCGGAAGCCTCGACCGGAATCGCGACCGCACCGGCGACGATGCGCAGCGTGTACAACGCCGCGAGCACGAGCACGTCGACGACGACGATGCGCTTGAGCAGCAACGAATAAGCAAGCGTCGTCGCCGCATACACCAGCAGCACGAGCGCGAAGCGCGGCGGCAGCAGCAGCGCGACCGCAAACGCCGCGAACGTCAGCACGGGCGCCGCGACGAGGCCGGCCGCAATCGGCAACCGGCCAGCCGCGAACGGGCGTGCGCGCTTGCGCGGATGGCGACGATCGGCATCGAGGTCGACGAGATCGTTGAGCACGTACGCACCCGAGGCGCACAGGCAGAACGCGACGAACGCCAGCACGGTCGCGCGCCATGCGAGCGGATCGAGGATCCGGTGCGCGGCGATCGCCGCCACGAACACCAGCAGGTTTTTCGACCACTGGTGCGGCCGCAAGGCGCGCAATGCCGCGCGCACGAATCCGCCGCGCGATTCGAATACACGCGCGATCGTGCGCCGCCCACCCAGGCGCCGCAGCAGCGCCCGACTCGCATTGGCGACGATCGTCTCGCGCGCATGCGACCACACGGCAAGATCCGGCGTCGCATTGCCGACATAGTCGAAACCACGCTCGCCGTACAGCGCGACCAGCGCCTCGGCCTTGCGCGCACCGGCGAGATTGCGTTCGCCGTCACTGCCGAGCACGCGCTCGAAACCCCCGACGTGGGCGGCGACAGCTTCGACCAGGACTACGTCCGATGCGCTGCACAGCACGCATCGGCGCGCGTGCATCCCGTGCAGCCACGCAAGCACGCGCGTGTCGTACGGCAGGTGCGCGACATCGAGCGTGACGCGCCGTGCGATCTCGCGCTTCAGATGCGCCTTGCCGCGCAGCAACCACACCGGCAGCAGCAGCAGGTACAGCGGATTGCGACGCAGCAGGGCCAGCGTCGACTCGTACAGCAGGTCGGTATGGACCAGGGTGCCGTCGAGGTCGACGCACAGCGGCACATCGTTTTCCTGCATGCAAACTCTCGCCGCTGGGCGCACGCCGGGGCGTCCGCGTGTCGAAGGAATGCCGGTCGCGCCGGCGCATCGAAGAATAGCCCAACCATCCGCCCAGCATCGCAGGCTGGGAAGCAGGTCGCGCGCGCAGCGGCGCGTCACGCCGCGATGCCCCCTTCGGCTGCACGGGTTCCGCGCGTACCGCCCTAGTTCGCGGGCTCGCAAGCGCCGGAGTCGGCGCGTTTCTCGGCGCGGTGCCGGATGGCCTGCGCATCGGAGAGGCCGACCCACTTGAGGTACTTGCCCGCAACCTTGTCGCCGAGCGAGACATCGGGCGCGAACGCGCCGGCGAAACGCGTCTTCTTGCAGTCGAGCGGGTTGATCGGCGCATCGATCTGCGCCCAGCGTGCCCTCGCGGCCTCGCGCTCGGTCTTCGGCTTGCCCGGCAGCGTCGGTGCACCATCGCCGAGGCGGACCGAACCGTCCGGATTGAACAAGCGCGGCGCGCCATTGCCGCCCTCACCCACGCGCGCGTGCATCGCGTCGGGATCCTCGATCGCGGTCAACGGCGGTGGCGCCTGTTTCACTTCCGGCAATGCAACCTTCACCCGGCTCGGCCGCGAGACGATCGGCGGTTCCGGTTCCGGCGGCGGTGGCGGCAGTTCGCTCGCGGGTTCGATCAGCATGACCTGGATGATCTGCGATTTCGGCGGGGCGAAATGCCAGTTGCGCATGCCGAGGCCGAAGCCGACGACCTCGAACAGGGTGATCAGGAATGCGATCGATCCGCCGAGCCACAACAGCCTGCGGTCGCGCAGCGGTTTCTCCCAGCGCAGGCTGCGTTGCCATGGCAGGCGATCCGCGGCGAAGCGCAGGCGACCCGGCTCGGACAGGGGCACGGGCGCGCGCTGCAGCATCGCTGGCGATGGAGGATGCTGCTCGGTCAAGGGAGAAGGGATCGGAGAATGTCGCGGCAGGATAATGATCGCGTGCTAAAGCGCTGTTAAGGGGGCTGTGGACAACTCGACTTTTACCGGCTGTTTCCGCGAATAACGGAAATCCGGAGCCCTGCTTTCAATGGCTTGAAGTCACTGGACTCCGCTTTCATCGCGCTTCGCGTTCACCCTTCGAGCATGGAGCCAGTCGGCGACCCGCGAAGCGGTGCGGGCGGCGTCATGCCCGAGCAACGGCCCGACATGGCTCGCGCCGACGATGCACTCGAAGTCGGCGCCGAGCATCGCCGCGAGCGCGCGGCTCGCTTCCGGCGGCACGTCGAGGTCGCGTTCGCTCGCGATCACCAGCACCGGGCAGTCGGGTGGATCGACCACCAGGCCCGCACGCGCTTCGTCGAGCACGGCGCCGGATTCGTCGCGCCAGCGGCGGAATGCGTACATGCAGGCCGCCTCGTCGGCGTCCGGCAGTGCGCGCCGGGTTGCGTGCAGCGATGCGTCGCTGCGCCAGCGGATCACCGCGGGCGAGCGCGGCGCGGGCGACGGCAAGCCGGCCGGCGGCATCGGATTGACCAGCACCACCGCATGTGCGCGCACTTCGCGCGCGACCATGAGCGCGAGCAGGCCGCCGAGGCTGGCACCGACGAGGTCGATCCCATTGGCCGAATACGCGCCGCACCAGGCGACCACCTGCGCGCGATAGTCGGCCAGACGAGTCGCCGCGAGGCCGCCCCCCGCGGGCATCAGGTCCGGCGCAAGCACCGGGCGCCCGCAAACGGCGAAGGCGCGTGCCCAGATGCCCCACTCCCAACCGCCACCCCCCGCGCCATGCACGCACACGACGGCACGCTCGGACGCCCCCTCATCACGCATTGCGTCTTGACCCCTCGCTCCGATAGGTCAAGTCTATGCCTGCGCCGCACCCGCCTGCGGCGCACATCCCGCCATGACCGTCCCCGTGGCGCCCCGAACCGTCCGGCATGGGGCCGAGCGGACGACCATGACGGCCTTCGAGCCGCGCCGGCACATGCCGCGTGGTGCCGCCAATGGGAGGTCCGCTCATGTCGTACAGCACCGATGGCATCAGGAACATTGCGCTTGCAGGTCAAGCGAGCGCCGGCAAAACCACCTTGTTCGAAGCCCTGCTGCATGCCGGCGGCGCGATCCAGACGGCAGGCTCCGTCGAGAAGGGCACCACGGTGTCCGACAGTGATCCGATGGAGAAGGAACGAAAACACTCGATGGCCGCGGCGATCGCCTCGATCGATGTCGGCGACGTGCACATCAACCTGCTCGACACCCCGGGTTTCCCCGACTTCCGCGGCCCGACGCTGTCCGCATTGAGCGCGGTCGAGACCTGCGCGATCGTCATCGACGCCGTCACCGGCGTCGCCCACACCACGCGCCGCCTGATGGAGCGCGCGCGCGAACGCGGCCTGTGCCGCTTGCTGGTCGTCAACAAGATCGACCACGAAGGCGTCGACCTCGAAGGGGTGGTCGAGATGCTGCGCGACGAATTCGGCAACGAATGCCTGCCGATCAACCTGCCGGCGAAGAACGGCAGCGCGGTGGTCGACTGCTTCTTCCAGCCGCAGGGCGATTCGGACTTCTCGTCGGTCGCCGAAGCACACCAGCACATCATCGACCAGGTGGTCGAGATCAACGAAAGCGTGATGGGCCACTACCTCGACGACGGCGAGGCCGGCCTGTCGGGACAGGAACTGCACGATGCGTTCGAGCAATGCCTGCGCGAAGGCCACCTCGTGCCGATTTGCTTCGTGTCGGCGCGCACCGGCACCGGCGTGAAGGAGCTGCTCAACCTCGCCGCGAAATTGCTGCCCAACCCGAAGGAAGGCAATCCGCCGCCGTTCGTCAAGGGCGTCGGTGCCGATGCGCAACCGATCACGTCCGATCCCGATCCGAAGAAGCACGTGATCGCCGACGTGTTCAAGATCATCAATGATCCGTTCGTCGGCAAGCTCAGCGTGTTCCGCGTCCACCAGGGCACGATCAAACGCGACACGCAGCTGTTCATCGACGACGGCAAGAAGCCGTTCAAGGTCGGCCACCTGTTCAAGCTCAAGGGCAAGGACCACGTCGAGATCGAGCAGGCGATTCCGGGCGACATCGCCGCGGTCGCCAAGGTCGACGAGATCCACTTCGACGCGGTGCTGCACGATTCGCACGACGAGGACCAGATCCACCTGAAACCCGTCGATTTTCCGGTGCCGATGTTCGGCCTCGCGGTGCAGCCGGCGCACAAGGGCCAGGAGCAGAAGCTCGCGACCGCGCTTGCGCGCCTCGGCGAAGAGGATCCGTGCTTCCGCATCGAGCACAACAAGGAACTCAACGAGACGATCATCCGCGGCCTGTCCGACCTGCACCTCAAGCTCATGCTCGACCGCATGAAGGAACGCTACGGCGTCGAGGTCACTACCCGACCGCCGCGCATCGCCTACCGCGAGACGGTCGCCGCGAAGGCCGAAGGCCACCACCGGCACAAGAAGCAGACCGGCGGCGCCGGCCAGTTCGGCGAAGTGTTCCTGCGCATCGAGCCGCTGCCGCGCGGCGGCGGCTTCGAGTTCGAGGACGAGATCAAGGGCGGCACGATCCCGGGCCAGTTCCTGCCGGCGATCGAGAAGGGCGTGCGCCAGGTACTTGAACACGGCGCGATCGCCGGCTACCAGTTGCAGGACGTGAAGGTCGTCGTCTACGACGGCAAGTACCACGCGGTCGACTCGAAGGAGGTCGCATTCATCTCGGCCGGCAAGAAGGCGTTCCTCGACGCGATCACCAAGGCCAGGCCGCAGGTGCTCGAACCGATCGTCAACCTCGACGTGACCGTGCCGAACGCACACATGGGCGACGTCACCGGCGGCCTCGCGGGCAAGCGCGCGCGCATCAACGGAACCGACTCGCTACGCGGCGGGGAGATCATCATCAAGGCGCAGGTACCGCTCGCCGAAGTCACCGACTACCAGACCGAACTGAAGGCGATGACGGGCGGCCAGGGCCGCTACGCGATCGAGTTCAGCCACTACGAGCCGGTGCCGCCACAAGTGCAGAAGCAGCTCACCGAGGCGTACAAGCCGCGGCCCGAAGAAGATTGACCTTCGCTTTGATGCCAGCCGGCGTCCGCGCATTGCGGGCGACGGCTGTCAACCATGTCCCGCCATTCCAGCCGAGGAGATCGACCATGGTTTCGTTGTTGCAGTTGTGGCTTCCGATCCTGCTTTCCGCCGTCGCCGTGTTCATCGTCAGCAGCATCGTGCACATGGTGCTCAAGTGGCATGCGCCCGACTACCACGGCTTCGGCAACGAGGACGAAATCCTCGCCGCGATCCGCAAGGGCAATCCGGACCCCGGCATCTACATGATGCCGTTCTGCAAGGACATGAAGGACATGGGTACCCCGGAGATGCAGGCGAAATTCCGCCAGGGACCCGTCGGAAAGTTCATCCTGCG
>Ga0209023_10001187_pt1 | contig 35911 bp, 31 predicted proteins | sample LakOneMetagenome_FD_187468 | JGI IMG/M metagenome (GOLD analysis project Ga0209023, IMG submission 187468) | Freshwater and sediment microbial communities from Lake Erie, Canada (SPAdes) (version 2) | ecosystem: Environmental > Aquatic > Freshwater > Lentic | place: Lake Erie, Canada...
CAGGCCTGCTGTTGCAAGGGTTCTCGATGGTGGCGGGGGCAGGATTTGAACCTGCGACCTTCGGGTTATGAGCCCGACGAGCTACCGAACTGCTCCACCCCGCGGCGTGACCGCCAACATAGTCGGCCCGTGTCGCGGTCGGCCAGTCGATATCGCACCGCCCCCACGCAAGCGGCAGCGATCAACTGTCGTCGACCGACCTCAGCGGTGGAACGGGACGGAGTGCTCCCAGTCGGCGAGCAGCGCCCTCAGCGCCGTCAACAGGATGAGCGGTTGGTCCAACATCATGTGATGCCCAGAGTCGGGTAGCTCCACCACCGGCGCCACTCGGCCCAGGTTCTCGTAGATGATCTGGCCGATCTCGGGTGTCACCAAGCCGTACTCGGCCCGTAGCAACGCCACCCTGCTCTTGATCTTCGGCAGCTGCTCGGCGGCGGCATTGCGACTGATCGCCCGGAAGAGCCCCTGGTCGAACTTCCACACCCAGCCGTTGTCGGTCTGACGCAACGAATGCCGGGCCACGTAGTCGAGGATGTTCGGCTCGTAGTTGTCCTGGGCCGGAACCGTGCGGAACCGGGCGATCGCATCGTCGATCGTCGCGTACGTCTTGGGCACCCCGAACGCCTCACCGATGCGGGCCGCCTCCACCTCTGGGTCGTCCTCGACCATCGGCGAGTCCAGAACGATCGTGCCCGCGACGTCGTCGCCGCCAGCGACCGCCGTTGCCACCGCAACGAACCCGCCCATCGAATGTCCGACCACCACCGATGGCCCGTCGGCACCACCGGCATGTGCGGCCGCCAGGACCTCTTCGGTCCACAGATCGACGACGTAGGTGTCTCGACGTCCGCTGTCGCCGTGGCCCGACAGGTCGAGCGCGACGACCCGGTAGTCGCCGATCAACGGGGCGATCGGCGCCCACCAGTGCGCGTGCGCGGCCCCGCCGTGCACCAACACGATGCCGGGCTTACCTCGGTCTCCCCACATGAGGAGGTTGATCGGGCAGCCGGCGACGACCACCTCACCGTGCTCCGGCTCCATCCCCAGCGATCGCTGCAGCCACTCGGGACGGGTGTCGATGACCCTCGAATCCGACATCGCGTCGAACCTAGCCGGAAGCTGTTCGGGGCCACTCCCTCACACCGCTCGACTCATCACGAGCCACCCCCGACGGCACCCCGACGCGACGACGGCGCACTCCGAACCGAAGTCCGGAGTGCGCCGTTGCCTGGAGCCGAGAGTGTTCGACCGAACGTGATCAAGCGACGGGAGCGGCAGTCAGAGCCGCTCCATCTGGCCGATCACGTCACGCGTCGGCCGCTGGCTGCTCCTGAGTGTCCGGCGCAGCCGATGCCACCGGAGAAGCGGCCGGCGAAGCCGCTGATACGACATCGGAAGCGGCTGGATCCACCACCGCGTCGTGCGCTGCCGGGTCGTACTGCGTTGCCGGGTCGTACTGGGCCACCGTCTGGGGTGGCGACGGCACGGTGCCATCGAGCAACGCACGTCGACGCACGTACTCCTCGGTATCGACGTCGCCACGAGCGAATCGCTCGTCGAGGATCGAACGGGCCGTGCCCGACACGGCATACCCACCGACGACGGCGCCGTCAGCAAGGGTGCGCTCACGGGACCGTGCCAGCTCCCACACCCCAAAGATCACCAGCGCCACCACCACGAGGGGGATGAGCACTCCGAAGATGAATGCACCTGGTCCGAACATCGTGCCTCCTCAGATCCCGCCGGCGGCGGCCGGCGCTGTCGTCGTCGTCGATCCATCGGTGCCGCTCGGCGCGGAACCGGTCCGTCCGCCGTTCTGCGGCCGCTGCAAGCCCTGGCCCGACTGGCCCTGGCCCGACTGGCCCTGGCCCGACTGGCCCTGGCCCGGCATGTTGCCGTTCATCCCGCCACGGCGCTGCTGCGAGGCACCACCCTGGTCACCAGAACTGTCGTTCCCGGAGCCTTCGTGCCGTGAATCCGACGATCCGCCGTTCCAGCCCTGACCTCCGGAGCGTTGACCGCCACCGAAGGGACCGCCTTCGTCGCCTTGACGGCCCTCCTTCTCGATTCGATCACGCACCCGTTCGAATCGATCGTGGCGGTGATCCACCCCGATCAAGCCGACGATGCTGACAACGGCCAGCACGCCGGCGACGGCGAATGCGATCACCGCTCGACGACGTGCTCCCTTACGACCCGCTTCATCCATGTCCATGAGGTAACCCGCCGAAGGTGAGAGGCGGGTGAGACGGGAACGAGAAGCGGGTTCGACCTGCGGTCACCCGCGCTGGGGGCCCGCAGGTCGAACTGATCGAATCAGCCAGCCATGCTGGCCAGTGCGACTCAGTCGCTCGAGCCCTCGACCTGCTGTGCCTCGGTGGCAGGTGTCGTGACCGTGGCATCGACATGGCTGGCCACGTCGTCGGACTTGAGCTCGGTCGGCTGCTGGCTCGCAGCGGCCTTGGCCGGCGACTTCGTTGCTGCCGGCTTCTTCGCAGGAGCCTTCTTATTGGCCGGAGCCTTCTTCGCTGCGGCCTTCTTCTTGGCGGGCGCCTTCGTTGCTGCTGACGGCGTCGCTGCCGACTTCTTGGCGGCGGCCTTCTTGGCGGGCTTGTCCGCAGTCGTCTTGGCCGACTCCTGCGTCGCAGCCGATTCCTTCTTCGCTGTCGCCTGCTTCTTGACGGGTGCCTTCTTGGCCGGCTTGCCCGGCAGAGAGGCCACGTCCTTCACCGCACCAAGCGCAGATGCCGCGGCACCCTTCGCCACGCCGCGTGCCGATGTCGCCGCACCCGTGGCCGATGAGGCAGCGCCCTTGGCGGCACCCTTCGCGGCGCCCCGAGCGGACGCGGCCGCGTCCTTGGCGGCACCTCGGGCCGATGCAGCAGCGCCCTTCGCCGACGAGGTCGCAGAGTTGCTCGCGGATGTGGCAGCCGACGATGCCGCTTCGGTCGCCTTGCCGACAGCGTCCCCCGCCTTACCGACCGCGTCTCCTGCCTTGCCTGCTGCACGCTCCACCGGCTTGCGCACCGAGCCGAGCAGGTCGCCGAGCTGGGTCTCCAACTTGCTGCGCTGCTCGTCGGCCTGGGTGCGCACCTTGTCGATCTCCGACGCCACCCAGTCGACGAGGTCCTCGACCATCTGCTGGAGGTTCTCGATCGAACCGGCGACCAGCTCTTCGGCAGAACGGGCACCGTCTCGGGCCTCGGACACGAGCTTCTCCAGCTCGGCAGTCGCGCGATCCACGAACTGGTTGGGCTGCACGTCGGTCATGGGTTCCTCACGGTGTTCGATCCGCACACGATGCGGAGGGGCACCCGAGTCTCCCCCGGACCCACCCTTCAGCGAAAGGACCCATCGCAAGAAGTCCGGCCCGACGGCAGCGACACCCGTCACGCCCCGACGGTCCGGGCACTGGCACCCCTGGTGACACTACGGTGACCCTCGCAGCCAGCGCCCGCCGGGCGCCGGCTCAGCATGCCCTCAAGGAGCACAAAATGATCCTGGCTGACATCAACCTCGGTGAGATCCTCTGGACCACCCTCGTCATCTTCTTCATGGTCATGTACTTCATGATCCTGTTCAGCATCCTCGGCGACCTGTTCCGGGACCACGACACCAGCGGCTGGGCCAAGGCCGCCTGGGTCATCTTCCTTGTCATCGCCCCGTTCCTCACCGCGCTGATCTACCTCATCGCCCGCGGCAACGGCATGGCCAAGCGCTCCATGAAGGCGCAGTCCGACGCACAGCAGCAGTTCAACGACTACGTGCAGACCGTCGCCTCCTCCCAGGCACCCGCGGATCAGATCGCATCGGCCAAGGCGCTCCTCGATGCCGGCACGATCGACCAGGGCGAGTTCGACCGCCTCAAGGCCAAGGCACTCGGCTGACCCAGCTGGCACCGAACCCCGGCGCCGTGAGCTCGCCAATCGGCCGGGCCAACGTCGTGGAACGCGGCCACCGAACGCACCACAACTGAACGCAACACCACACGTGGGGGTCGGTCCGATGGACCGGCCCCTTCGTCGCGTCGTGAGGCAGGCTGAATCCAGTGCGGACAGAGCGTTCGACACGACGCGATGCGGTCACAGGAGACCTCGTGAGCCGTTCCAGCGATACGGTCCCGGTGATGGCGGCGAACGGCACCGACGGCGACGCGAACGATCAGGCGAATCAAGCCGCCGAGTCCGCCCGGCACACCCCGCCGGCCCTGCCATTCCTCGCCGCTGAGGGCGGTACAGAGAGTCGGTTGGCGAGCGAGCTGGCCGCGTGGCTGCGGTCCTACACCGTCGACCAGGTCACCCAGCTCGTCAACAGCCACATCCCCCGATGGCGTCTGCCGGCGACCTTCGGCGGCCACCCGGTCGAACCAGACGTGGCGGCGGATCTGATCTACACCCTCGGCCACCTGCACGACGGCGGCGTCACCGAGTTGGCCGGCACGGCCGTCGGCGACGCGGTGCGCTCCGTGCTCGGAGCGATCGACGGTCGCCGCACCCACACGTTCTTCTCCTATCGGGTTGCCGAGACCCTGCTCCGCTGGGGTCCGACCTTCGACGGCAACCCGCTCCTGAACGCCATGACGCCCGCACAGGTCGACCAGGTGCGGATCGCGTGTGACTCGTCGGAGTGGCTGGCACTGCTCGATCAGGCGGTCCTGCCGCAGAACTACGCCGGCGTGCTCGCCCGATGCGAGTCGGCCCGACTGCGCCTCGGACTCCTCGACGAGGCCGACCGGTCGACCGTGGACGCGCTCGTCGAACGCGCCCGCGGGGTCCTGTCGTCGAACCCGCGGCACTACCTCGACGACTCCAGCCATCACGTCGGCCGCTACGACATCTACTCGGCCGACGTCTGGCTGTTCACCCAACCGTTCGCCGAGCAGCTCGGCGCGCTGTGGGACGACGGCATCGCCACCGCCCTCGCGCTCGTCGAAGCCACGATGTCGAGCGACGGCACCGCGGTGTCCTGGGGTCGCTCCACCGGTCCGCTCGCCGCCGCGCTCACCGTGGAGCTCGGCGCGCTGGCTGTCGCCGACGGGCTCGGCGACAGCGCCGGGCTCTGGCTCGCACGCGCCGCGCTCGCTGCCGAGTCGATGCCCGGATGGTTCACCGACGGCGTCACCAACGCACACCAGCACCGCGACGCCGACGGCTATCGGGGCCCATTCCGACGACTGCAGCTCACACTGGACCTACTCGGCAAGCTCGCATGGGCAGCGAACCAGCTCGACCGCGCCGCAGCGGACATCCGATGCGCGCCGCTCGGCGATGTGCTCGGGCCCCTCGACGAGCTCGTCCGCTTCGACGACGAACGCAACGCGGCGGTGTGGACCCACCGCGGCGACCGCACGGCGTTCGTGGTTCCGTTCGTGGGCGCGTCGCGCAGCGACTACCTGGCCGCACCCCGCGCACCTGGTCGCTTCGAGGTGCCGGTCGACTCCGAGCTCGCCTGCTGGGTGCCCACCCTCATCCACGGCAACCGGCGAGCGGTGCCGTCGGGTGTTCCCGACTCGCTCACACACACCGCCCACTCGGTGACCGCCCGCTGGGATCGACTCACGTACGACGCCGAGCTGGACCCGCCGGCCGACCCGACCACCGTCGAGGGCTCGGCCGAGGTGACCTATCGAGCCGTCGGGCGAACCGTCGAGGCGCGCTGGACGATCGACGCTGGCTGGGCCCCCGACTCGATCGTGTTCCTGGTGCCCGAACGACCCGACCAACCGTTGCGCGTCACCGCCCACAGTCACGGCGACACCACGGTGCACATCGACGAGGTCGACGTGAGCGGCGTCGCCGAATGGCGTTCGCACTGGTCCTCGTTCGCCACGCTCCACGAGATCGAGGTGCTCCCGCAGCCCGTGTCACCGGATCCGGGCGACCGCGCCGTGCGAGCCGAGGTCACCCTCACCGTCACCCCACGCATCCGGGTCGCGTCGACCGCTCACGGCGCCCAGTACGACACCTGCCTCTACGGCCCGCTCACCGGACTGGTCCAGGAACTGCGCTGCCCGTGGGGTCCGCTCGCCGACCCGGCGGTCGATCCCGGCGCCGTCGACCTGTTGCACCTGCACTGGCCCGAGTGGCTGGCCTTCGACGACCTCGACAGCCATCGCGCCATCGTCGCCGACGTGCGCGCCCGTCGGGTTCCGGTCGTGTGGACCGCCCACAACCTGACCCCCCACGAGAAGCAGCCCGAGATCTACGACCCGATCTACGAGCTGTGGGCAGCCAACGTCGATGCCGTGATCCACCACAGCCGTGCCGGCATGCAGCAGTTCCTGGCCCGCTACCGGACCCGCCCCGAAACTCGTCACGTCGTCATCCCCCACGGTCACTTCGGTGCGACGTGGGCCGACCACCTTCCCATCAGCCGAGCCGAAGCCGAAGCGGCGCTCGGGCTGAGCTCGACCGCACTGCGCATCGGGCTCGTCGGCGCCCCCCGCTCCGAGAAGCTCGTCAGCGAGTTCCTCCGGGGCGTCGCCGCCAGCACCCGCGCCGACATCGAGGTCGTGTGCTGGTCGCTCGACCGAACCGACGAGGTGCCCGACGACGACCGCATCGCCATCGCCGAGCGCTACGAGATGGTCCGCCCCGACGTGTACGCGCTGCGGCTCGCCGCATGCGACGTGCTCGCCATGCCGTTCGACCCCGACGGCGAGATGCTGGCCACCGGAACCGTGTTCGACGCCATCGGGCTGGGTCTCCCGGTGCTGCGCTCCGACTGGGAGTTCCTCACCGAGGTGCTCGGCGACGCCGCGATCCCGGTCGGCCACACCGCTGCATCGGTCGCCGCTGCACTCGACGACCTCGACGCCGAGACGGTGCACGCCGCCGCCATCGCCGCCGAACTCCGGCGAGACGAACTGGGCTGGGATGTGATCTCGTCTCGCACGCTCGCCCTCTTCGAGGACGTGCTCGCCGCTCGTTGAGCCCCTTGCGCCGATCAGGCGATGCGATCCATGTCGGCCGCGGTGACCGGATACAGCGGCGGCTCGCCCCGGGTCCAACGCTCGACCTCGCACACTGCGAGCTCGGCCAACCGCGCCATCTCGGTCCCGGCAGCGCCCGCGACGTGCGGGGTGAGGAACACGTTCGGCAACGTCCGCAGCGGCGAGTCGGCCGGTGTCGGCTCCTCGGCGGTCACGTCGAGCACGGCGGAGATGCGCCCCGTCGACAGCTCGGAGATCAGCGCCTCCTCGTCGATGAGCCCGCCTCGGGCGGTGTTGAGCACCGTTGCGCCGTCGCTCAGCGCCGCAAGCTGAGCGGCGCCGATCATCTTCCTGGTCGCCTCGACCTCGGGCGCATGCAGGCTCAACAGCTCCGCCCACGCGCACAGATCGTCGAGCTCCATGCGGGTCACGCCCAACTCCGCTGCGTCCGCGTCTGACAAGTAGGGGTCGGCAACGGCGAGCTCGAGGTCGTACGGACGCAAGAGGTCGATCACGAGCCGCCCGACGTGCGACGCCCCGACCAGCCCGACCCGTCGGCCGACGTTGCCGATGCGAGTGGGATCGATCGTCACGTTCGCTCCGGGATCGCGCTCTCGAGCAGCGAAGGAGAACACCCCTTTGTTGGCGAACAGGATCGCAGCGACGGTGTACTCGGCGACCGGCACCGCGTTCGCAGCCGCAGCGGACGTGACCGTGACGTCTCGGTCCCACACGGCGTCGGTCACCTGCCACTTCACCGTCCCCGCCGCGTAGGCGAACAGCGCCAGCCGTGGCGCCGCCGACATGACGGCGTCGGTGAGTGTCGGACAGCCCCAGTGGCCGACGATCACATCGGCCTGTGCCAACGCGGCCGAGGCTTCGGGCGTGGTGAAGTCGTCGAGCGGTTCGCCTCCATGGAGCAGGCCACCGACGCGGTCCAGCCGTCGACGCTGCTCGGTGGTGAAGGCGTACTCGACGAGTCCGGGCATCATCGCCAAGAGGATCTGCGGCGGCTCGGTGCGGTCGACCATTCCCGCATGATGTCAGGTGCTCCAGCCCTCCGACTCGCTCCCCCGGTCGAACTTGGCGCGAACCCGCCCACCACGGGCACATCCGCGCCACGAAACCTCAGCCCCAGCGCCGCCGAGGGAACCCCTGCGGCAGTCCGGTCAGGTCTCGATCGGGAGGAAGCCCGTGCACATGATGCGCAACCACTCGATCCGATCGCCGTCGGTCCGGTAGTAGGCCTGCTGTTCCAGGATGAACTCACCGTCCGGCCGGGCGATCCTGTACCGGTAGCCGACGCGCTTCACCTCACCCACCCCGCCGACATCGCCCTCATCGCCGACAGCGCCGACAGCGCCGACAGCGCCGACAGCGCCGACAGCGCCGACGATGTCCTCATCGACAGCGAGCGTCTCGGTGATGCGGCGCTCCGGCTCGAACCAGATGCCGAGGATGATGTCGTCGACCACGACATCCACCTCATGGGCTTCCCAGAACTTCCCGGGCGTCAGCGCCTTGAAGTCGACGTCGGAGCGCATCAACGCCTTGAGCGCCGCTGCGTCCTTGCGGGCGAGGGAACGAGCGAATCGCTCACCGAGATGCCGCGGCGACAGGCCGACCTTTTCGCCCGCTGTGTCGAGTTCGATCACGTCGTTCGACATGACGTCCTCCTGAGGTCACGAGCCGGGGTTCCGGGCCCACATGTGACGCTACGAACTGGGCGAGGACCGGTCATGGGGCGTTCACCTCATGGTGCCGACGACGTGGGTGGCGGCCGAACGTACGCTCCAGCCATGGCGTTCGCTGGTGTGCGTCTGTCGGAGTTGCTCGCCTCGATGTCACTCGCTGCCGACCTCGGGTTGGGCCAGCCGCCCGAGCACATGCTCCGAGCCGCCCGGATCGCAATGCGACTCGGTGAGCGGTTGGGGCTCGACACCGCAGCACTCGCCACCCTCTACGACGTCAGCATCCTCACCTACCTCGGCTGCGCGGTCTACGGCAACGAGGTCGCCCAGCTCTTCGGTGACGACATCGACTTCCGCTCACACGCATCCGAGGTCGACCTCGGCGGACTCCCAGCGATGCGTTTCATGCTGCGTCACGCCGGCAACGGCACGTCTGCGGCCAATCGGGCACGCCAACGCGCCCGACTCATGACGAGCGGTGGCCGAGGCGTCGTCGAGCAGATGGCAAACCACTGCTCCGCCGCCGGGGTGTTCGCCGAACGGCTCGGGTTGAGTGACGACGTGCGATCCGGCATCGAGCAGTCCTACGCCCGCTGGGACGGCAAGGGTGTTCCCAGCGGGTTCGCCGGCGACTCGCTGGCGCTGTCAGCTCGCATCTCCCACGTCGCCGAGGCCGCCGAGGTGCTGCAGCGCAACCTCGGTACCACCGAGGCACTCGAGGTGATTCGGGCCCGCAGCGGCACCCATTTCGATCCCGCAGTCGTCGCTGCTCTCTCCACCGACCCCGACGCGATGTTCCGTGGCATCGACGAACGGCCCGTCGACCAGATCCTCGACATCGAGCCAGTTGATCGGCCCGAGCTCACCTCAGAGGAGCTCGATCGAGCGTTGGAAGCGATCGGCGACTTCTGCGACATGCGATGCCCGTACTTCGCGGGACACGCCCGCGGCACCGCAGCGCTCGTCGCAGCGGCCGCCCGGCTCCTCCAGGTACCACCGACCGAAGCCACCCTCGCTCGGCGAGCGGCCCTGGTGCACGACATCGGAAGGTTCGGAGTCCCCGCCACGATCTGGGACAAGCCGGGACCGCTCACCGTCGCCGATCGAGAGCGGATGCGCATGCACGTGTACTACGTCGAGCGCATCTTCCAACGACCCGCGGCGCTCCGAACGATCGGGCTGCTCGCAGCCACCCATCACGAGCGGATGGACGGGTCCGGCTACCACCGCGGCGTCGGGGGATCGATGATCTCAGCGCCCGCCCGGATCCTGGCCGCTGCCGACGCGTTCCACGCGATGACCCAGCCGCGACCGCACCGCGCTGCGATGACGGCCGACGACGCGGCGGCGGTGCTCCGGCGCGACGCAGACGCCGGGCGCCTCGACCCCGCCGCCACCGATGCAGTCCTCGCGGCTGCCGGGCAGACACCGAGCCGGGCGCGCTCTGGCGGGCCAGCCGGTCTCACGGCCCGGGAGACCGAGGTCCTCACCCTCCTGGCTCAGGGTCTCCCCAACAAGGGCATCGCCCGCCGGCTCGGCATCAGCCCCAAGACCGCCGGCAACCACGTCGAGCACATTTACACCAAGCTCGCGGTCACGAGCCGGACAGGCGCTGCGATGCACGCCATGCAGCTCGGCCTGGTCGATTCGACGTTCGCGAATTGACACTGGGCGGATCACCGCCATCGCACCGCCGCAACTCGGGTCAGCCTTGGGCACGTGCGGCCCCACCGCGACCCGAGAACCGGTGGTCAGGGGGTGACGATCGGGAAGAAGAGCTCGAAGGTGTCGAGCAGGTCGGACAACTCGGCGAGCACCTCGACCCGACCGGCGACGACGGTGCCGGCTCCGGCGGGCGTCGACGGGTCGGCGAGCTGATCCAGTCGACCGGCGACGATCGCTGCGACCAGCGCCGCCTGCGTCGTGGACACCGTCACCTGGGCGTCGGGGTGCGGCCCACCGGCCGAGTGGTGCAACGCACCGTTCGCCAGACCGACAGCGTGCACCTCGACCGCCGGATCGATACCCGCCCCGGCAACGCCAGGTGCAGTTCCGTCAGCAGCCCCGACAGCAGCAGCCCCGACAGCACCAGCATCATCGCCCCCTGGCACAACAGCTCCGGCCGAGCGGATCTCGAGCGTGATCGCCAGGTCGCCGTGCTCGACGGTGTGCGCCGCGGCCGCCGGGCCGTTCACGTGCACGCCGACGAACTGCAACAGCATCTCGACCGTCATCGCCGCCATCACATCGGGCTTCTCGGCGCTCTTGATCACGATCGGCGGCGGCCCGTTGCGCAGCTCCTGTGCACCGGTCAGGTAGAACGACCGCCACGGCCCGGACTCGGACTGGTAGCCCATCTGCTCCAGAGCATCGGCCTGCAGCGCTCTGGCATCCATGTTGTCGGGCTCCGCGAACACCAGGTGGTTCACGACCTGGGCGACCCAGCGGTACTCCCCCGCGTCGAAGCTGACACGGGCCCGACGCAGCAGCTCGTCAGCTCCGCCCATGAACTCGACGTACTTGGTCCCCGCGTCGGATGGCGGGAGCGGGTGCAGGTTCGCGGGGTTGCCGTCGAAGAAGCCCAGGTAGCGCTGATAGACGGCCTTCACGTTGTGGTTGAGCGTGCCGTAGTAGTCGCGGTTGAAGAACTCGTCACCGAGCGACGCCGGCAGCGTCAACTCCTCCGCGATCTCCAGGCTCGTCAGACCGTGGTTCGCCAGCCGCATGGTCTGGTCGTGCAGGAAGCGATACAGGTCGCGCTGGCTGGACAGGTGCGATCGCATCGCGTCCGAGCCCCAACGAGGCCAGTGGTGACTGGCGAACGTGACGTCCGCCCGACCGGCGTAGCGCTCCAGCGACTCGTTGAGGTACATCGACCACGCCAGGGCGTCACGGATCTGCGCACCTCGAGGCGTGTAGACGTTGTGGAACACCGCCGTGCAGTTCTCCGCCATGCACAGCGCCCGATGATCGGGGAAGAGGAAGTTCATCTCGGCCGGCGCTTCGGTGCCCGGGGTGATCTGGAACTCGATGCGCACCCCATCGACGACCAGCTCCGTGCCGGTCTCCGAGACGAGCTCGGTCGGAGCGATCAGGCCGAAGGTGCCGAGCGGCGTCGTCTGACCCAGCCCGCTGCCGACCAGACCTCGGGGGCCTCGGGGCAGCAGCACGCCGTACATGTACGACGCCCGACGGGTCATCACGTTGCCGGCGATCACGTTCTCGGAGATCGCCGCTTCGAGGAACCCGGCAGGAGCGATGATGCGCACCCGCCCGGCTGCCACGTCGTCGTCGCTGACGATCCCGCGCACGCCGGCGAAGTGATCGACGTGGCTGTGGGTGTAGATCACCGCAACCACCGGCCGCTCGCCCAGCTCGTCGGCGACCAGGTCGAACGCAGCAAGGGCCGTCTCGGCCGAGGTCAGCGGGTCGACGACGATCCAGCCCGTGTCGCCGCGCACGAAGGTGATGTTCGACAGGTCGAAGCCGCGCACCTGGTAGATGCCGTCGACCACCTCGAACAGGCCGTCGACCGCGCACAGCTGCGACTGACGCCACAAGCTGGGGTTCACCGTGTCGGGCGCGTCGCCGTTCAGGAACTCCCACGAATCCAGATCCCAGGTGACGCCGCCGCCCTCGGAGGTGATCTGACGGCGCGGCGCGGATGCCAGCCGACCGCGCTCCGCCAGCTCGAAGTCCGTGCGGTCCGCGAACGGCAGACGGCCCAGCACCTCTGCGTTGACGGCGGTCGTGGCGGCACTCGCGGACTTCGATGACAGGTCTGCTTCGGTCACTCGAGCGACGCTACCGGCGCCGATCCGCTGCGGCCGCTCAGACCTCGTCGTTGTCCGGCCAGGCCCCGAGCCCGTCGAGGATCGCGTCGAGGTGGCCGTCGAGCTCGTCGTCGTCCTCTGCTGCGTACACCGACGACACGATCTGGTCGGACCCATCGACCACCGCGCCCTCGTCGGTGTAGGGACCGGCAGCGCCGACCATCCACCCCCGGGCCGAGGACCAGTGCGGTGCCCGAACCCGGAACCGGAACAGGTGGACCGCGCCGTCGTCGGGATGCTCGCCGAGCGTCAGGCGATCCAGGTGTTCGATCTCGTCCGGCGCGGCACCGAGCTCCGTGTCGGCCGCCAACCACCGAACCAGGTCCCCTTCCGCCCGCGCCGCACCGCTGCGCCACCTCCGCGCAACGTCATGGGCCCGGCCGAGGGCGTCGAGCCCCTCGAGCAGCACCGAGCGAGACTCCGGGTCTCGCGCAACCAGGTCGAAGCGCTCCGGAGCGACCGACTCGCCGGCGGCAACCAGGGCCGTCGCTCCGACGGCACTGACACGCGGGTCCGCCGAGGCGAGCACCCGCCGCAACGACGGCGCCGCCGCGTCCGACGGCAGCACCCGCAGCAACGACACGACCGACAGCAGCCGAAACCGATCCGCCCGGCTCGGATCCCGACTCTGACGCTGTGAGGGGTGACCCACCCGGGGCTGCGGCTCAACCGGGACCGATCGGGGATCAGCCAGCGCCTGATCACACGCTGCGACCATCATCGCCACCACCGGATCCAGGCCCTGCACGACCCTGCGCTGACGCTCGTCGCCCAGCATCCCGTCGAGCACCATCTGCTCCAGCAGCTGAGCCGAGTGCCAGGACCAACCCGGCCGGGCCGCCGCGTGCACGAGCGACGGGACGAGCTCGATCGCATTCGGCGCGCTCAACGCAGGGCGCAGCAACCCCCCGGTCGGCAACGGCAACAGGTCGCCAGGCCCGTCCGGACCGACCAGGAACGCGAGCGACACGACACCCTCAGCGTCGCGCCGCAGCGCCAGCAGGTGCAGCAGCACCCGACGGACTCGCTCAGCGGAGACCAGGTAGGCCGCCTCCACGTCGGCCACGGTGACGAGCCGCGGGGCCCGGCACAGCAGACGAGCGAGGCGGATCGCCGGATCGATCCGTTGGCTCCGCACCCACGGGTAGGCAAGCGTCGCCGCCTTCAGCAACGACGTCGCAGCCGCGGCATCCGGGTGACGGTCACCCCACTCATCGATCGCTGCCAGACCAGCGACGCGGGAGCCTTCGTCGGACTGGCGCAGGAGAAGGCGGACGTCGTCGATGTCCTCGACGGTCAGGGTCGCCGCCTCGATGGGTTCCTGAGCCATCGGGTCAGCGTGCCCAACCTGCGGTCGGCGAGCAATCCGCAGTACTACCCAATCGTCGGCGCCGACCGCTGACGTCGCATCCCGGAACGTCACGACCCACCGCCACTCGCCCGTCAACCCGTACACTCCCGCGCGTGGAGCCGCCGGACCCGATCGACCCGAGGCCAGCGCAGGCCAGGGCGACGATCCGCGGCGTGCTGCGCATCCAGATGCTCGCAAACGGCCTGGGCGTGGTGGCGGTGTGGGCGTACTTCCAGTTCCTGCTGCCCGGCAACGAGGAAGGCCGGCTCGAGTCGGCGACGATCAACCTGGTCGCGTTCGGCATCTACGTCGGGCTCATGGTGCTGCTCGCACTGCCGGTCAACGCGCTGCTGCTGCGCCGGGCGGTGTCGTGGGTGCGGCTCGGCAACCCGCCCACCGAGCGCCAACGGAAGTTCCTGTTCAGCCTCCCCACGTTCGAGACGCTCTCCGCGCTCGTGTCGTGGTTCGGGGCCGCTGCGATGTTCGGCATCATCAACTCCGACGTGGCTCGCATCGGGTTCGGTCTGGCGCTCGCCGGCGTCATCGTCTGCACGCTCCTCTACCTGCTGCTGGAAGGTCACTTCCGGCCGATCTACGCCCTGGCGCTGGTTGACGCGGAGCTGCCAGAGGATCGACGCGACGTGCTGCCGCGCCTGATGCTCGCCTGGCTCATGGGGAGCGCGGTTCCTCTGGTCGCGATCGGGCTCAACCCCCTGATCGCCCCGGTTCCTCTCGACGGTGACCGCTTGGCGTGGATCGCGATCGTCGGCGCGCTGGCTGGTGGGATCGTGATGACGATCGCGGCGAACTCGGTCGCCCGGCCGCTCAACAGGGTGCGTTCCGCGCTGCGCCGGATCGAGCAGGGCGACCTGGACGTGCATGTTCCCATCGACGACCTCGGCGAGCTCGGCCGATTGGCTGAAGGCGTGAACGACCTCGTTGCCGGCATCCGGGAGCGAGAGGCGCTGCGTGAGGCGTTCGGACGTCAGGTCGGCCAGACCGACCTGGCCGAGCTCGCCATGTCGCACGACGATGCAACCGCGACGGGCGAGCGGCGAGAGGTCACCGTGTTGTTCGTCGATCTACGCGGTTACACCCGCTTCTCCGAGCGGCACTCACCGGAGCACGTCGTGGGGATGCTCAACCGCTTCTTCGCAATCGTCGTTGCGGTCGTGGCCCGAGAGGGCGGGTGGGTCAACAAGTTCGAGGGCGACGCTGCGCTGTGCCTCTTCGGCGCCCCGCAGGATGAACCGGACCACGCTGCCCGAGCGCTGCGAGCAGCAACCTCGATCCCCAAGGAGCTCGACCGATCCGACGCGCAGCTCCGAGCGGGCATCGGCGTGGCGAGCGGCCAGGTGATCGCCGGCTTCATCGGCACGCCGGAACGATTCGAATACACCGTGATCGGCGACGTCGTGAACGTAGCGTCGCGGTTGTGCGACCTCGCCAAGGACGAGCAGGCAGGCGTGTTGGCGACCGCGGCGACCTTCGATGCAGCCGGCCGACCCGACGAGTGGAGCTCCGCCGGCAGGATCGGCGTGCGGGGGCGTCGGGAGAAGGCGGAGATCTACCGGCTGGACCCGGGCACGGGATCCTGGTGGGCGAAGATGACACCGCGTTCCACCAGAGCGAGCCGCAACGCCCCGTAGGCGTGCACGCCCAGGTGACGGCGCCACAGCTCGCACAGCGCTGCCACGAACCGGGGACCGTGACCTGGCTCCGACGCCCACCGCTGCGGCTCACGCCACGACCCGGACGCGACATGAGCCAGCTCGTGGACGACGGTCACGGCATCCCACGAACCGTCACGGATCCAGATGACCGCGTCCCAACCGTCGTCGGTGACGTAGGCGGCAGAGAAGGTGGCACCTCGCGACCGTCGGTGGATCTGGGCGGAGACCGGTGCGTCGGGGAACTGCTCCTCCCACCACAGCTCGGTCATCGCTGCGTCCACGAACCGCTCGACGTCGGCGAAGCGCCGGAACCGCCGGCCGCCATCGGGAAGGGCGTCGGACTCTGCCGCGTACACCGCGTGTTGGAAGCGGTCATCGTGACCATCCACGTCGTTCACCGCTCGCTCAGCTACGCGGCAGCGAGCGACGACCTCCGACCGCGTCGCGGGTGAGCGCGGCGTCACGACCGGCCGCCTGGCCCGCGTGATGGCCGGCCCTCGATCCTCCGGTGGACGCGCTCGTCGATCGGGTGTGGGGGAACCGCTTGCGGAACTCGTCGCGGATCTCTTCTGATCGCTCGACGAGCACGAGCGACACGGAATGGCCGCTGTGGTCGCCTCGTCGGTACTCCGAGTCCGCCGCGTCCGCCGCCCGCGCCGCGACCTCTCGGTCTGCTTGGAGACGGGTGCCGACCTCTTCGGCGAAGCCGATGATGAAGCTGCGCCGCCAACCGGCCGACTGCGCCGAGCTGAGTCCGGCGGGCGCGCCCACCAGCATGGTGGATGTCATCTGCACCATCAGGCTGGTCACCAGCGTCTCCACCCAACGAAGGTCCGAGGGGAATCCGATGACGGCGATGACCTCGCCACCCCGGGCAGACCCTGCGCCGAACCGGATGGCACGACACCCGTGGGCGCTCGCCACCCGGGCGACGAGCACGGCCTTCTGAGCGACGTACGGCGAGTGGACCACCAGGCGCAGCTCGTCGGCCTGCTCCCGACACGAGGCCGAATACGCCCAGATGAGGGCTTCGTCGACCGAGTAGCGGGCGATCAGCTCCGACGCCTTGTTGAAGAACGCCTCCGCTTCTTCGGGGAACTCCGACGCTTCGGCCTTGGCGAGCAGGCCACGGATCGTGGCCAGACGCCGGTCGTCGACCGACCCTTCAGTCAGGTCGATGTCGTCGCGGTCCCCGGTTGCTGACATGGGTCCCAGCCTGACACGACCGGACATCGAGCGGTACCGGGGACCGCTCCCCGGTTTGCAGGTCCGCCGGTCAGCCGTTCTCCCCGGTCAGCCGGCGAGCGCGGCGTGCACCTGCCGACGGAGCTTCGGGCGGTCGAACTCCGTCCACGCATCCCGGCAGTGGGCGTGCATCATCGACGCGTCCCGGTGCAACGAGTCGGCGACCACCCCGGCAGCGAGGGCCGCCCGCCCGCACTCCTCCACCCCGACCCGCTCCACGATCGCCGCGTGCACATGGTAATCCTGGAGCCGACCCAGCGTGTCCTGGAGGTCGGTGAGGTGCCGCAGCACCTTCTTGAACGTTCCGGCCGGGTACATCGGAGCGAACGCGGCGACCAGGTAGCGGAACCGCTTGATCGCCTTGCGCAGGTCGTGCCACGCGTCGAGGTCGTCGGTCTTCATGGCGAGCTTTCCCCGCTTGCGCAACCGGCGGAACGACGCCATGACCAGCTCGTCGGCGACCTCCCCCATCGGCCGATGTGCATCGGGTCCGGGCTCGCCGCCGCCGACGCGGAACACCGTCGACATCGTCTGCCAACGACGCAGCAGCACCGGGTACCGCTCGCCGTCCATCGCGTGGACCAAGGCCAGCTGAGCGGCACCGCGTTCGACCACGAGCGCCTCGTCAAGTGCCTCTCCGGCATCAGCCATCTCGGGCACCAACGCGCCGTTGAGCGACGCCATGGCGGCGAGGAGCACGTCGAGGTCACGCACCGGCGACGTGACGGTCGCGAACCACGACGCCAACGCGGAGAGCAGGATCAGCTCCTCTGCGGGGAACACGTCGGTCCCGGCATCGAGGATCGAACGAGCCCGGCGCAGGCTCACCCGAAATCGGTGCAGCTCCTCGGGATCGAGGTCGGCACGGACCGACACTTCGCAGTCCCGAAACGTCTCCAGGTAGCCGCCGAGGATGAGGGCCAAGATGCGAGCGGCCGACTGCTCACGGTCTGCCGGACCGAGCTGCCACGCGTCGACGTTCCCACCTTCGCTCATCCCTGCCATGGGCGACAGTCTCGCAGCCGCTGAACCGTTTCCAACACCGCCGACTCAATTCCCTACTCGATGACCCACAAACAGCCAGGGCGACCGCCTGGATGCCCGAGCGACGACCGGAGGCCTCACACGTCGGCGTGACGGCGCTTCTCGCGCCGGGACTTCAGGACTTCGATCACGACCGGCACGATGGAGACGGCCACGACCATCAGGATGGCGATCTCGAGGTTGTCCTTGATGAACGACACGTTGCCCAGGTAGTAGCCGAGGGTAGTGACACCGATGCCCCAGAGGAAGCCCCCCAGGACGTTGAACTTCACGAAGGTCCTGTACTCCATCTGACCGGCACCGGCGACGATCGGGCAGAACGTGCGGACGATCGGCACGAACCGGGCCAGCACGATCGCCCGCGGACCGTGGCGCTCGAAGAAGTCCTGCGCAGTCTCCAGGTGCTCCTGCTTGAACAGACGGGAGTTCGGACGGCTGAACAAGGCCGGACCGGCCTTGCGTCCGAAGAGGTAGCCGACCTGATCGCCGGCGACGGCAGCGATGAACACGCCGACGAGCAGGACCCAGATGTTGAAGTTCACGTTCGGGAACGCAGTGGCGAACGCGCCGCTCGCGAACATGCCGGCGGTGAACAGCAGCGAGTCACCCGGCAGGAAGAAGCCGATGAGCAGACCCGACTCGGCGAAGATGATCCCGAAGATCAGCAGGTAGCCGCCCCTGGAGATGATCTTCTCTGGGTCCAGCCATTCGGGCATCAACGCGACGATCGTCGCCAAGCTCAGCACGGGCGATCACCGTAGCGGCGTGTGTGCGCTCGACCCCAAGCGACCCCGTCCGACGGTGCCTTCACCGAGGTGCCGTCGTGGTCGTCGTCGGGGTCGACCCGGTCGTCGATTCCAAGGCAGCATTCGCCTGTCGCACCAGGTCGCGAGCCTCGGTGACCGTGCTCTGGTAGCCGCCGAGATCTCCGGCCTTGAGCTTCTCGTCGGCCTCGGTGAACTTGGCGTCCGCTGCGGCAAGCAGGTCCGTCGCCGTCCGCCCGCTGGCCGGTGGCGTCGTCGTCGTGGTGCTGCCGCCGCCGTCGGTCGAGTCGACCGTGTCGCTCGACGAAGGAGTCGAACCGTCGCCGTCGAGCAGGTCCGCCACCGCCAGGTCGATCGTCTCGCCGAATCCGACGTTGTCGCCGTTGGTGACCGCAACCCTGGTCAATGCGAATCGACCGCTCTGCTCGGCCTTGGCGTAGATCGGACGGACATACAGCAACGAGTTGCGGAACGGCAGGATCAACATGTTGCCGTACTGCACGCTCGAGCCGCTGCGTCCGACGATCGTCTGGTACTGCGAGACCGGCTCGTAGGTGACGATCTTCTGGTTCGCCTGCAGCGGCCCGTCGACCTTGGGCGCGCTGGCGCCGTCGGTCCCCGCCGACATCACGATCTGTCGGAGCTGACCGTACGAACCCGGGTCGTTCGACGCCACCATCACCGCGGTCAGGTTCCGGCCACTCTCGTCGTCGGACGCGAGCACGAACGGTCGGGTCAGCAGGAACTCCGGCTGGGAGTCGGGGGTGAGCTGCATCATCTGGTAGTAGGGATCGATCCGAGACAGGCTCGTCGAGTCGTTGGCGCCAGCGGTCGTGTCGGTCGTGACACGCGTCGATGATGACGTCGGCGGCTGCTGGGCGACGCTCCAGCGGTCGCTGTTGTTGAAGAACGCCGACGGATCGGACTGGTGGTAGCGGCCCCACGCCGTCGTCTGCACCTTGAACATCAGCTCCGGGTAGCGGAAGTGGCGGCTGAGCGAATCGGGGATCTCGGTCTTGTAGAGCCCCGGGAACGCCTTGGCGTACGCCCGGATGATCGGGTCCTTCTTCCCGTAGAGCGTGTCGACCAGGTACATGGTGACGGTGCCGTCATAGGCGTCGACCACCGCCTTGACGCTGTTGCGCATGTAGTTGAACGATCCGGTGAGTGACGGGTCGACGCTCGACGCGTCGATCTCCTGCCCGTACGGGAACGTGTTGGCGGTCGTGTAGCCGTCGATGACGAACTTGATCCGACCGTCGACCATCACGGGGTACGGGTCGGTGTCCAGGGTGAGGTAGGGAGCGATCTCGCTCACCCGTTCCGCCACCCCTCGCATGTAGATCACCTTGGACTGGTCGGTGAGGTTGGAGGAGATCAGCGGCTCGATCTCGCCGAAGCGGAGCGCGAACGCGGCCCGACGGAACACCGAGTTCAGCGACACACCTGACTTGCCCTTGTAGGTGGTCGACACCTGATCGGTGGACAGCTCCTTCTGGTCTGTGCCGACGATCGCGTAGCCGTCCATGCCTTCGCCGTGGTAGATCTCCGGCTGCTTCAGCGGCGGAAGACCTGTCGTCTGAGCTGGGATCCCCTGCACCAGGAAGTCGGGCTCACCGCGGGCGTTGGTCGTGTTCGCCGGAGCCAGCGCCAGGCCGTAGCCATGGGTGAAGATCAGGTGCAGCTTCTCCCATGTGGGGTCCTTGATCCCCTCCTCGTGCAGCTCTCGTGCCGACACGATCACCGGCACGCGAGCCGGTGGCGCCGCTTTGCCGACCGGCGTGTCGACCACGTAGCGGTCCACGTCGACGTCACCGAACTTGTAGAACTCGCGTTCGAACTCGAGCTCTTGGATCGTGTCCTTCATCACCGCCGGATCGAGCACCCGGGCGTCGTTCAGGTTGGTGCGCTGGCCCTCGATCGCTTCTGGGGTGATGTCCTGCTCGTACTTGAAGTCGGCGTTCGTGACGCCGCCCAGGCCCAGCGCGTCGCGAGTGGCTGCGATGTTGCGGGAGATGTACTCCCGTTCCTTGGACAGCTCCGACGGCGACACCTGGAAGCGCTGCACGAATGCCGGATAGACCGACCCGACGACGAGAGCGACCAGGACCCAGAGCGCGACGACGATGCCCGGCATGACCCAACCACGGCGCCAGATGTTGATGATGAACAGCACCGCGACGAACACCGAGATCAGGATCAGGAACTCGATCGCCGGGATCCGAGCGTTGACCGCCGTGTAGCCGGCGCCGTCGAACGACGTCCCCGGTGCGTAGGTCAGCTCGAATCGCTGCAGCACGTAGTCGGCGGCCTTCACGAGCGCGGTCGCCGCCAGGAGGACCGACAGCTGCGCCTTGGCGTTGTGCGTGATGCGCTCACCCATCGGCTGCAGTCGGATCGCGCCGTTCAGGTAGTGCACGGCCGCCACGATCAGCGCGGTGACCACCAAGAACGCAAAGAGCCAATCGACGACCTGCGACAGGAACGGCAACTTGAAGACGTAGAACCCGATGTCGACGCCGAACTGCTTGTCCGTCTGGCCGAACGAGCCGCCGTAGCGGAACAACAGCCACGACTTCCACTGGCTCACAGCGCTCAAGCCCGGCACCAACGCCACGAGCAGGGCGAGTCCGAAGCTCATGACCCGCTGCCGTCCGGCGACGAGCTGGCGGTAGCGGATGACGATGTCGTCATCGGGGCCGGTCATGGGCCGGAACTTGGGAGCGATCCGATCGGCGATCAGCAGGTTGACCCACAGGATCACGAAGAAGACGAGCGTGACCCCGATCCCCAACGTCACCCGGGCCGACAGCAGCCGGCGCCACACCGATGTGATGTCGAGCGAGTCGAACCAGAGGTAGTCGGTCCAGAACGTCGCGATCGCTCGGAGCGACAACGCCAACGCGACCAGACCGCCGAGGAGGAGCCCCACGATCCACCGCGTGCGGTTGGGGTGAGGCGCGCGCTCCTTGCGTCGCTCGCTCCGTGGAGGACGGGGCATGTCGTCGGGCATCCGCACGGCCGGTGAGGTTACCGAGGGGCCGGAACCAGGATGCATCGGCATCCTGAGTGAGCCGGGGGGATCACGTCACCGGTCGGGAACGTCGACCCGCAGGCCACCGGGCCAGCGAGCGCGTTGTCGTCCGCGTCGCTGCACGGGAGCCCGCCGTTGTCGACCATCCAGCACCAGTTTCCGCCTTCACCCGCTGCTGCCTGCTCGCCGAGAGCGAAGCCCGACGCAGCGAGGTCCGCTGCAAGGTCCGGGACGGACCGGGTCCGCCACTCGCGGTACGCGGCGCGCACGGGATCGGCCAGCTCGGCGAGCTCGACGCCGCCGTCGACGGCGTGCTCCAAGGCCCGGTGGATGTGCGCCCGACGCAGGCCGAGGAGCTCCGACACACGGATCTCCAGACCACCTTCGACGACATCGGCATCCACCGCTTCGGTCGCGGCTGCTTCGTCGGCGTTCGACTCCCCCGCCCAGAACCGGGCACCTGCGACCGCTGCCGCTGCATAGTCGTCGTGCAGGCCGAGGGTGAAGGTGATCTCGTCGTCTCCTTCGGGCAGCAACGTCGCGGTGTCCGGCCGACCTCGTCGAATGCGACGAAGACGGTCCAGCACCTCGTTCTGCTCATCGGACACCAGCCGCTTGAGCGATCGCGACATCGACTTCTCGACCTCGACCAGGAGCGCGTCACGCCGGTCGAGTGCCGACGAAGTGGCCTGCACGTGGTCGATCACGGCGACCGTCACCGCAGCCGCTTCGGCGCCGACGTCGGTTGTGGGGGCCCCTTCGGTGACGGCGTTCTCGGAGCCGACGTCGACGTGCGAGGGTGCGGGCGCACCCGGCTGCTCCAGCACCACGACGTCCGCGAGTTCGCCATCGACGTCGCTGTCGCCGCCGGTCAGGTCGACGCCGCCCACAGCGTCCTCGCCCTCGTCCTCATCCTCATCCTCTTCCTCATCCTCGAGGTCGAAGTCGTCGGCGTCATCGAAGGCGGGGTGCGCGTCGATCTCGCTCTGACGCTCAGCCCGGATGCGTTCGAACAGGTCGTGCACGGTGGCGCCCGGACTGGGCTCCTCGTCACCCGCCAGTTCGACCGAGCCACCCTCGTCAGCGGCATCGCCGGCGGCCGTCTCAGCGCCGCCACCAGCATCAACGTCAACATCGCCGGCGACGTCCTCGTCCGCTGCACCCTCATCGCCTGACGACGCTTCGGTCCGTGTGCGCTCGTCGCTCCGCTCATCAGCACCGGCACCGGCGACGTCCGGTTCCCGGACGCTGAGCTCGACCACGTCGACGACCTCGACCGACTCGGTGACCTCGATCACCTCGACGACCTCGTGCACCTCGACGACCTCGCGGAGGTCGGCAACCGCCACTCGGGCGACATCATCTGCATCGCTGTCGATCTCGTCAGCGAGGTCGTTGTCGATCTCGCCAGCCAACGCTGTGCTGCCCGTCGCGGTGCTGCCCGTCGAGTCCGCCGCTACGGCCGACGACGCAGGACTGCTCTCGGACAGAAGTGGCAGTCCGCCGAACGTGAGTCCTGTTTCCAGCTGGGCGACGACCGCGTCGATGTCGTCATCGACCGACGCGGCAGCGACGTCCGCTGCCCGCTGAGCCGCGCCGTCCACCTCGGACAACTCGCCGATCACCGCGGCGACCCGATCACCCGCGGCGCCGAGTGCCTCGACGATGCGGTCACGTCCGGCCCGCGCCGCCTCGATCTGCTGGCGTGCAGTCCTGCGGCGTTCAGCGAGGTCCTGGAGCATCTGACGGCGGAGCTGACGGGCTTCGTCGACCATCGATCGGCCCTCTTCGCGGGCGCGATCGACCTCGGCGGCTGCCGCATCCCGGGACTCCTGGCGGAGCCGGGCGCCGTCCGCGTGCGCAGCGTCGAGCTCGATCTGCGCCGCTTCTCGGATACCCGCAGCGACGCTCTCTGCTTCGGTGGTGCGCTCGTCGAGCACGCCCTTTGCGGCGGCGAGCAACGAGTCGTGCTCTGCCGACGCCTCCGAGCGCACCCGGTCCGCGTGGTCCTGCGCGTCGGTACGGGTCGCTTCGGCAGCCGCCGCTGCCTCCTGGCGCATCGCCGCGGCGTCGGTGTCCGCGTCGTCGCGGAGCTTCGCCGCCTCGTCGCGCAGTGCCTGGGCCTCGCCTGTGAGGGTGGCCGCCTTGGAGGTCGCTGACGCTTCCGTCTCCCGAATCAGGGTGTCGGCCTGCTCCTGGGCCTTGGACCTGATGTCGGTCGCTGCGCCGCGTGCGGCGGCGACGATCCGGGCGGTCTCCTCGCCCAGCACCGCGGTGATGCGGTCCTCGTCGAGCTCCTGCGACTCGTCGAGGCGTCGCTCGAGCTCTGCGAGTCGAGCCGACAGTCGGTCGTCGCGCTCCTTCCACGCCCGAAGCGCGTCGGAGGCGCGGCCCAGTAGAGCACGAACTTCGGTGGGCTCGAACCCCTTGCGAGCGCGGGCGAACTCCGCCCCTGCGAGGGTGTTCGGCTCCAGTCCCGGCGGATCGGGAATGGGATCGGCAGGACGATCGGTCATGACCGGATGCTACGGGGGCGCCGCCGGGCCATGGCGGAGGGTACGGGTGGTTCTGGGGCGATCTCAGCCGTTCCGCCGCCGAGCTCGCTCCATAAACCGGCCTCAGCTGGGCTTCTGCACCCCGCCGGGATGCAGCGCGTCGACCGCTTCTGCCAGCGTCGCGACCGGAACGAGACGCACGGCATCTCCTGCAACGGCGCGCATCTGACGCTGCTCCTTGGCGGACGTCGATGCCGGATACAGGAAGGTGGTGACTCCAGCGCGCTTGACCGCGGCGACCTTCTGGACGATCCCACCGATCGGGCCGACCGAGCCGTCCGCGAGTATCTCGCCGGTGACCGCCACGTTCTTGCCACCGGTCAGGGACTCCGGCGTCATCCGATCCACGACTGCGAGCGCCCAAGCCAGCCCTGCCGACGGGCCGGTTACGTCGCCCGAATCGATCGCGACCTTGACCGGAGAGCTGATCGACGGGTCCGCCGGCTCGACCGAGATGCCGAGCACCGGTCGAGGAGCCGTCGCCGCGGGAGACCCAGCGGCAGTGGTGCTCGGAGCCGTGGTGCTCGGAGCCGTCGTGCTCGGAGCAGTCGTGCTCGGAGCCGTCGTGCTCGGAGCAGTCGTGCTCGGAGCAGTAGTGCTCGGCGCGGCGACGTCGGCAGGCACCGTCGTCGCCGGAGCGGTGGTCGCCGGCGCGGGCGAGCCATCGGTCGACCCGGCGCCGTCACCGGTCGGAGCGGCACCCAAGGTGATGGTCGTGTCGATCGTCGATGCGGACCCACCGGTACCCCGTCGGGCCGTGACGACCACCGCGTCGCCGGGAGCCTTGTCCGAGAGTGCCGCGTGGATGTCCGACGGGAGCTTGATCTCGTCGCCGTCGACGGACGTGATCACGTCACCGACCTCGAGCCTGCCAACCGCGCCGCCATCGGCAGCGACACCGAGCACCGTGGCTCCTCGGCCCGTGAAGCTCGCCGGGTAGCCGAGGTACTCGAGGGCCACCTTGGTGGCGATCAGCTTGGAGAGGTCCATCCGCTGCTGGTTCTCCTGACGGGACTTGTCACGCCCCTCCTTGCCGTACACCTCCTCCTCGGACTTGATCTCCACCGCGTCGTCAAGGAAACCGCGCAACAGCGTGGCGACCGATGCCTGGTTCACGTACACGGTGGTGAACAGGACATCGCCCTTGGTCTCGAACGAAGGTGCACCGGACACGTCGATCTGCGTCTCAGCGGGCCGCACCGACCCTGGTTGGAACAGGTAGTACGGCGTCGGGATGAAGAGGATCCCCGCGATCACCGCCACGACGCTCAGGCCGACCCCGGCCCAGAGCCAACGTCGGGGGATCCGGCGAGCCGGCACCGCCGGTTCGGGACCACCGCCACCGCCGGAGTGCGAGCCTCCGTCGGCAGTGTCGACAGAGGCGGCAACGTCGCCAGACGCGGCAACATCGGCTCCGGAACCCGGTCGTTCCGAGGGGAGGTCAGCATTCGGTACGCTGGGCGGGGTCATGTGGCGGTCACCGTCATCTCGTGCTGATCGGACCGGCGCCGCTGGGTCCGGATCGGCGATCCGGCGGAGCCCGTCGTGCCGACGCTGATCGTCGGTCTTGCTGTCGTTCTCGTCTCCGCGGCCGGATTCGCCGTCGCGATGTTCGGGCGCCGACCGCTTCCTCAGCCTGCCACGGCGGCGGCGGTGGCAGTCGCGGCGCCTGTGACCGCGGCCAGGGACCTGCCCAACAGCACCGGACGCCGCAGGGAGACCCGCTCGCAGACATCGACGCATCCCGGGGCCTCACCGGCCCTCAGCGACGCCAAGGTGCCGCACCTGCGCGTCGATGTGCCTACCCCGGTACGGATCCGAGCGGCGTTCCTGCTGACGCTCGGCGTGCTGGCCGCCGCTGCCCTGGTCGGCATCGTCGTCAGCATCGTCGTCATCGGCTTGTTCACGCTCGTCGGCTGAGCATCGACGCTCGCCGGAGCACACGCTCGACCCCAGTACACGTCACCGAACGCGGCCGCACGCCGGACGCCCCGCTGGGGGCGAACCGGCGTGCGGATCCGATCGATGGTCGTGGAGTGAGCCGATCAGCGGCCGAACAGACCGCGACGAGCAGGCTGACCGTCAGCCGGCGCGTCTGCCGGAGCGGCGGGCTCTGGCCCAGGCGCCGCGGACGGCGCGGGAGCGGACGGGGCAGAAGGCGCTGACGGGGCTGCCGGCCGGCCGGCCGGCGGGGTGGTCGTGCCGAACGTGGTCGTCTCACCCGAAGCCGGAGCTGCGGGTCGAGCCGGCGCTGCGGGAGCCGACGACGGAGCGGAAGCCGCCGCTGCCGCCGGCTTCGGTGCCGCAGCCGGCCCGGGGTTCAGCTCCAGGAGCTCCACCTTGAAGACGGGCTTCAGCTCGAACTTGATCTCCTTGAGCTCGAACATCCGAGCGTTCTCGATGCCCTGGTCGTTGCGCAGCGACTCCACGAAGCCAACCGCTTCGCTGACCGATTCGAACTGGCTGTACGCGGGGCTGCCATCAGCGGTCTGGAAGATCACCATGTGTTGCGACATTGTTCAGGTACCTCTCTCGTCCCTCGCTCGTGAGGTGGGGACTCGTCCTATGGGGAGTCACGAATCGGCGGCCATCCCGACCGATACTGGTTGCACGGTAGCCCGCGACAGAGCGAACGCGGCGCCGTTGACTGACATCGGTCGAACGTTCCGCGAGTTGCCGTGGCCGACGACCAGCCATTGCAGCACCTACCGCTGCCCTGAGTGGAGCAACGATGACGAACACCGCACACGACGACAACGCAACGGTGCAGTCGCACGTACGAGACGTCGTGGTCGCCGGCCACGCAGGCAACCGCGACATCGTCAGGGCCGCGCTCGGGTCTGACGAACCGCAGGTCCGAGCAGCAGCCCTCGGCGCCGCCGTCCGGCTGACCTCCAGGTCCGCGCCCACGTCACGCGACGACGCAAACGACGAGATGAGCGCTCCGGCTGCCACCTCGTCGGCCTCCACGGCAGCCGCGCTCCTGAGCGGGCTGCACGACATCGACGCATCGGTTCGCCGACGCGCTGCGGTTGAGATCGGGCGGTGGGGCACAACGCAACCGGGCCCGACCGTTCGCGACACCGAGCAACTCGCCGAGGGGTTGATCCAGCGACTCGCCCTCCCTGACGAAGCACCGGTGTGCGAAGTCGTGGCGTTCGCGTGCGGCGAGCTGCACCTGTCCGGCGACCCCGAAGCAGAAGCGGCCAGCCCCGAGCGCCGAGACCTGCATGAGACGGTCGACCCCTCGGTCGCGGCCCGGATCGTTGCCGCGCTGGCAGATCAGGCCACCCGCCACGACGACCACCTGTGCCGGGAATCTGCCGTCGCGGCGCTCGGCAGCATCGGCGATCCCGACGGCCTGCCCGCAGTGCTGGCCGGCTGCGAGGACAGAGCAACGGTGCGCCGACGAGCGGTGCTGGCGCTCGCGGCGTTCGACGACCCCCGGGCGACCGCTGCGCTCACCCTGCTCCTCACCGACCGCGATCTGCAGGTGCGTCAGGCCGCCGAAGAGCTCTTGGCGATCGAAGGCGGCGAGCTCACCTGAACCGAACCGTGCCCGCCTGAGACCGGCACCGGACGCGGCACGGCCGTCCCGACCCATCGGATCGGGACGGCCGTGGACCGTCGGTCAGCAGCCGATCAGCCGGCGAAGCTGTTCGACTTGCCTTCGAAGTTCGTGACCGGCGTCAGCTGCTTCCACGTGTTGCCTTCTCGCTGCACCATGCGGAACCCCTCGATCGGCCACGGGTCCTTGGTCCCGTCGGTGTTCACGGTGATCTCGTCACGGAGCAGACCGAAGTTCTCGTTGTCGAGCGACCAGAGCGTGTTCATCACGCCTGCACGATCGACGGTCTTGGTGGTTTCGAGCGCCTTGGCCAACAGGGCGCCGAAGCCCCAGCCGACGCTCGAGATCCCGCCTTCGATCTGGCCCTGCTCCAGCCCTGCAGCAGTCCCCTGTGCAACGAACTCCTGCACCTTCGGGTTGGACTGGTCCGCTGGGTCCGACGGGTCGAGCGTGGCCTGGGCGGCGACGACGCCCTGGTCCTTGCCGCCGGCCAGGCTGAGCGCCGTCTTGCCGGCGCAGGTCACCGAGACGATCGTCGTCGGCTTCCACGTGTCAGGCACCGACGCCAGCGTCTTGGGACACGGCGTGCCACCGATGCCGACGATGAACGTGTCGGCTCCGGACTGCGACAGCGACGTGACTGCGGCCTCGGTCGTGGTGCCGGAGAGCGGGTTGAAGCTCTGCTCGCCCACGATCGTGATGTCAGTGCCCTTGATCGCCTTCTTGATGGCCTTCTGGTAGGCCTGACCGAAGTCGTCGTCCTGGTAGAGCAGCGCGATCTTCGCCTTGGGGTTGGACTCCTTCAGGTACTCCACCCAGGTGTGTGCCTCGCCCGCGTAGGACGGCAGACCGGCGATGTACCACGGGTACTGCTTGTTGTTGCCCCACTCCGGCGAGCCGGTGGCGAGCGCGATGTTCGGCACGCACTTCTCGGTGAGGTAGTCGCGCACCGCGAGGTTCGTCTCGGTACCGATGTCGCCGACGAGGGCGAACACCTTGTCCTGCTCGACGAGCTTCTTGACGAGCGCCGGCGTCTTGGCCGGGTCGTACGCGTCGTCTTCCTTGACGAGCTCAAGCTGGTACGTCTTGCCGTCGCCGGCCTTGACGCCACCGTTGGTGTTGACAGACTTCACATAGGCGTCGAGACCGGTCGTCACCTGGTCGTAGATCGCGTAGTTGCCGGTGGCGGGACGAACGGTGCCGATCTTGATCGTGTCGCCGTTGACCCCTTGGGTGCCCTGGTAATCAGCGCAGTCAACTGCCGGATCGATGAACGCCGCTTCCTTGCCGCCGCTCGCGGCGGTCGTCGTGGTGTCCGAGCCGCCCTCGTCACGGCCGCCGCATGCCGTCGCCAACGCGGCGACCGCAACCAGCGGAACGGCCCAGGCCAACGCGGCCCGACCTGTTGGGATCTTCTTCATGTGGACTCTCCTGGTGTTGGTCCGACGGTCGACCCGCCGGAAGTCGTCGAGACCTGCTCGTGCAGGAATCAGTCAGTTCGTCGGCTCATCGGTGCTGCGGGCGGGCTTCTGCGTTCCGCCGCGACGCCATCTGTCTCACCGTGATGGTCAGATACCCGCCCCTCACGCCGTGTAGCCCTCTGATCGTGCCAGTTCTGCCTGTTTGGCGGCTCGCTTGGCCGCCCGCTTGGCGACCGTCGTGCGCCACAGACCGACGATGCCGCCCGGAGCGACGAGCATGAGCACCACGAGCAGGATGCCGAGGATCACCGGCGTGGCGGGCTTCAGCCGCTCAGGGAGCTCCGGCGAGAGGATGTCGGTGAAGGCGCCGTAGGCCACTGCGCCGATCGCTGGACCGATGACGCTGGCGGCTCCACCGACGACCACCGCGATCAGGAAGTAGATCGACACCACGATCGTGAAGCTCGTCGGGTTCACCCGACCGTTGTTCAGAGCGAACACGGCGCCACCGATGCCGGCCATCGCCGCACTCACGCCGAAGGTCAGGATCTTGACCCGAGCGACGTCCACCCCGGACACCTCTGCTGCGGTCTCGTTGTCGCGGACCGCCACGAGCGAACGCCCGGTGCGGGATCGAACGATGTTGCGGGTCAGGACGAAGACCACGACGGTGATCACCAGGAAGATGAAGTACTTCCACTGATCGGGTGCCAGCGTTCCGCCGGGCGACTCGAGCCGCACCGGACGCTCGATGACTCCCCTGGGTGTCGCCACCGGCGAGGTGATCGACAGACCGGAACCACCACCGGTGAACGACGAGAACTCCTCGATCATCAGCGGGAACAGCGTGGCGACGGCCAGGGTGACGAGCGCCAGGTACAGACCCTTGATGCGCAACGCAGGGAGACCGATCGCGACGCCTACGAAGAAGCAGATCACACCCGACGCCGCGACCGCCGGCCACACCGGCCAACCGGCGTTGGTGATCAGCATGGCCGTCGCGTAGGCGCCCGTGCCGTAGAGGGCACCGTGCCCGACGGAGATCTGCCCGTTGTAGCCGGTCAGCAGGTTAAGCCCGCACGCAGCGATGGCGAGTGCCATCCAGCCGATGAACTGCTCCACCCGGAACGCCGGGAACATGAACGGCGCCGCGATCAACACGATCGCCACGACCACCCCTGCAACGATGCGCCCCACCGCCACCTTGGGCCCGCCCAACGTCGGAGCCGGCACCGACCCTGGAGCCCCGCCGCTCGCTGCTGCGCCTGCTGCTGCGCCGGTGATCTCAATCTCGCTCATACCCGTCGCACCTGCTTGCGGCCGAACAGGCCCTCGGGCCGGAACAACAAGATGGCCAGGATCAAGATGAACGCCGGCGCCAGCGGCATCTTCTCGAAGCCCGGCACGTACTGCGGCACGACCGACGATGCGATGCCGACGATGAAGCCGCCGACGACGGCGCCCAGCAGGCTGTCGAACCCGCCCAGGGTGATGGCGGCGAAGCCGAAGATCAACGTGAGCTGCATCAGGTTCGAACCGAGGCCTCGTCCCGGGGCGGTGAACACGCCCGCAACGGTGCCGACCGCGGCCGACAGGCCCCAGCCCAGCATCAGGAGCTTCGGCACCGGGATCCCGACGAGCGACGCCGACTCGGAGTTGGACGCGACGGTTCGCATCGCCAACCCGACCCGGGTGCGCTGGAACAGCAACCAGAACAGGAACGCCAGCACCGCAAGGACCGCGACCGCACCGATCTTCTGCCATGCGATCGCCACGCCGGCGATCTCGACCTGACCGTTGCCGAACAGCGGCGGCAGCTCCCGGTCGAGGGTTCCCCAGATGAGCTGCGCCAAACCGTTGAGGCCCACGAACAGACCGATCGTGACGATCACGACCGCGAGCGGCTTCTCGTGGGGGTCCCCAACCGGCGACACCGCCACCTGATGCACGAGCGCGCCGATCGCGAAGCCCGCGACCATCCCGGCGAGCACCGCCAACGGCAACGGCACACCCAGGTTCCACACCGTCCACACGGTGAAGGTCGAGAACATCGCCATCTCGCCCTGGGCGAAGTTGAGCAGTCCCGTAGAGCGGTAGATCACGACCAGCCCGAGCCCGAGCATTGCGTAGATCGCGCCGTCGCCGATGCCGACGATGAGGACCTGGAGGAAGTTCGTCACGACGGCATCAGATCCCCAGGTACGCCTTCTGGACGGCTTCGTCGTGTTGGAGTTGCGCTGCCGGCCCGCTCGCCACGATCTCGCCCGCCTCCAGCACGTACGCGCGGCCGGCGAAGTCGAGTGCCAGGTTGGCGTTCTGCTCCACCAACAGGACCGCGGTCCCGGTGCTGGTGGTGATGTCACGAAGTCGGTCGAACACCTCCGCGGTCACCAGGGGGGCAAGTCCGAGCGACGGCTCGTCGAGCAGCAGCAGGCGCGGCCTCGACATGAAGGCACGGGCGATGGCCAGCATCTGCTGCTCGCCACCGGACATGGAGCCCGCCGCTTGCGTTCGGCGTTCACCGAGCCGAGGGAAGGTCGTGCACCACTGTTCGATGTCGGCGTCGACGTCGGCGTCCTTACGGGTCCACGCACCGATCCGCAGGTTCTCTTCGACCGTCAGGTCGTTGATGGTGCCGCGACCCTGCGGGACGTGGGCGATGCCCGCGGCGACGACCTGATCGGGACGCATCCCGCCGAGGGGCTTCCCGTCGAAGGTGACCTCTCCACGGAACGGCAGCATCGCCGAGATCGATCGAAGCGTGGTTGTCTTGCCCGAGCCGTTGGCACCGAGCACGACGACGAGTTCGCCGGCGTCGACGTCGAGGTCGAGCCCGAAGAGGACCTCGACGATGCCGTAGCCGGCGCGCAGGCCGCGGACCTCGAGCAGGCTCATGCCGGCGCTCCCAGGTACGCGGCGATCACCTTCGGGTCCTCGCGCACCACGGCGGGAACGCCTTCGGAGATCTTGCGACCAAGGTCCATGACGACGACCTTGTCCGAGATCGCCATGACCATCGACATGTGGTGCTCCACCAGCAACACGGTGAGGTGGAACTCATCGCGGATCGTGCAGATCGCGGCGCCGAGCTCGTCGACCTCGCCGTGGGTGAGGCCGCTCGCCGGCTCGTCCAGCATCAGCAGCTTGGGCTGACCGCACAGCGCCCGGGCGAACTCGATGCGCTTGAGCGTGCCGTAAGGAAGCCCGGCGCACGGCCGGCCGGCAAGGTGCTCGAGCGACATGAGCTCGAGCACACCCATGGCACGATCCCTGAGCTGACGCTCCTGGGCGGGCACCGGTGGGAGGCGCAGCGCGGACGCCCAGAAGCCGCCTCGGCTCCGGGCATGGCCGCCGACCATCACGTTGTCGAGGACCGACAGTCCCGGCACGAGTGCCAGGTTCTGGAACGTGCGACCCACGCCGAGCTGGGCGATGCGGTGTGCCGGCAGCGCCAGCAGGTTCGCGCCGTCGAAGGTGACCGAACCCGCGGTCGGTTCGTAGATGCGGCTCACCACGTTGAACAACGTGGTCTTGCCCGCGCCGTTCGGGCCGATCAACGCGCAGATCTGACCGTCGTCGATCGAGAACGACAAGGAGTCGAGCGCGACGACACCGCCGAAGCGGACACCGACGTCGGTCACCTCCAGAACAGCCACTCGACCCCTTCGTGATCGGACGCCCGGCGCATCCGGACCCATTCGGCACGGCGGACCGCCCCGAGTGGCGCATGACACTAGTGGGAGCGAACGCTCCACGAGCGGTTCTCACTCGTCATCAAGCAATCCTCACGCCACCGTAAAGACATCGCTCACCAGCCCTTTGCACTGCTGGTCAGCGGCGAGCTTCCATGAACATGTCTCGGAGCTCGTCGTAGGACTCGATCACCCGACCAGCACCGAGCACCACCGACTCCAACGGCTGACGGACGATCCGCACCGGCACCTCGCACTCCTCGGCCAACCGAAGGTCCAGCCCCTTGAGCAGGCCGCCACCGCCGACCAAGAAGATGCCGCGCTCGATCAGGTCCTGTGCGAGCTCCGGCGGCGCCTCCGCAACGCAGCTCAACACCGAGTCGACCATCGTGTTCACCGGTTCAGCGATCGCGTCGCGCACCTCTGCGGCGGACAGCACCACCGTCTTGGGCAGACCCGACATCAGCTCCCGTCCACGCACCTCTGCCCGAGCTTCGTCTGGTGTCGGGTACGCGGAGCCGATCAGGATCTTGATCTCCTCCGCCGTCTGCTCACCGATCGCGATCCCGTACTCGCGCCGGATGTGGGTGATGATCGACGCGTCGATGTCGAAGCTGCCGACCCGCACTGCCTGCAACGCCACGATCCCGCCGAGGGAGATGAGCGCCGTCTCTGACGTACCGCCACCGATGTCGACGACCATGTTCGCCATCGGCTCGTTGATCCGCAGACCAGCGCCGATCGCCGCCGCCATCGGCTGCTCGATGAGCTGCGCTTCTGTGGCCCCGGCCTTCCGGGCGGCTTCGGTCACCGCCCGCTTCTCCACCGCGGTGATCGCGGACGGCACGCAGATCACGACCCGAGGCCGGTTGAACCGATTCACCCCCACCCGCTTCAGCAACAGGCGGATCATCTCCTGGGTGACTTCGAAGTCGGTGATCGCACCCTGTCGCAGCGGCCGAACCGCGACGATGTAGCTCGGTGTGCGTCCGATCATCTTCCAGGCATCTCTGCCCATGGCCAGGACCTCGTTGGTCCGGCTGTTGAGCGCGATCACCGACGGCTCGTTCAACACGATGCCTTCGCCGCGCGCGTAGACCAGGGTGTTCGCGGTTCCCAGGTCGATGGCCAGGTCGCGTGCCAGAGCGGCTACCTCCGAGGTCGGCGTCGACGGACCAGCTGGCCCTCGAGCTCTGGATCGTCCGGCGCGAGCGCCCGCATCTTGTCGTGGAACTGATCGATGCTGGAGTTCGGCGACGAGCTGGGACGACTGCGCAACACCAGCACGGTGACGCCCACGACGCTGACGACGACCGCGACCAGCAAGAAGACGAGGTTGCTCATGAGCGCAACTCCGCGACCATGGGCACAGCAGATCCGACCGCGTCCTGCACCTCGTCGGTCCCGGCGTCGTCCGCGCTGACATCAGTGCTGACATCAGTGCTGACATCAGTGCTGACATCAGTGCTGACCTCGGCCGGTTCCACCAAGTGCTGGGCGTCCAGTCCCCAGCCATCGCCGCCGTCCCAGCGTTCGCGCTTCCACACCGGAACCGACGCCTTGACCGCATCGATCGCGAACCGGGCGGCGGCGAACGCGTCCTCGCGATGTGGTGCCGACACCACGACCACGACCGCCTCCTGGCCGATCGGCACCTCACCGAGCCGGTGCAGGACGGCGACCCTGGAGACAGAGGACCAGCGCCCGCGCAGCTCCGCCACCACCGCGCCCATCCGGCTCATCGCAGCCGACTCATACGCCTCGTACGCCAGGTCCGTCACCCCCGGACGTCCCTCGGAGTGGTCCCGAGCGGTTCCGCTGAACACCACGACCGCACCGCAGTCCGGTCGCAACGCCCACCCATACGCGTCGCCGACTGACAGCGGCTGCTCGCTGAGCGCGATCCAGTCGTCGTCAGCGACCGGCGGGTGCTGAAGGCTGAGTGTTCCGGGCACTGACACGCGCTCATCGTAGGGAAGATCACCGCTCAGGCACATCCGCGCCCGTCGGCACGGGCGCGCCATGCCAGAGCGACCCCCTGAGGACGGACTCGATCACGCCACACCGAGGTTGACCTCGACGTGCATCCGGGCTCGAGCCACCCACCCCAGCCGAGCCGCCGTCCACCAGCGACTCGCGGTCCCGCGGCCAGTCGCGGCGCACGGCTCGGTATCGTCATGCGCCATGCACGAACCGGTCGGCAGCGGAGGCGACGAGGAGACCTCTGCCCTGTCTGCCGACGGCGACAGCCAACCGCCAGCCCGGACGTGGGTGCACCCGAGCGAGGTCGGCATGGCGCAGCGCAAGCGCTCGGACCGCCGACGCGGCACCCTGATGGCCGCGGCGTTGGTGCTCGGGGGCGTCAGCGTGCTGTCGGTGTGCATCGCGATGGGCCTTGGTTCATCCCCCCGTTCAGCGCCCTCCCGAACATCGCGTGATCGCAACGTCGCCGCCACCGTCGCGTCGCTCACCGTCGTCCATGAAGGACACACCAGCACTGCCACCGGTGTCGTGATCGACGACGACGGCCACATCGCCGTCCGGGCCAGCGCCGTGGCGGACGCGACCGACCTGTGGGCCTCGAGCGGCGACCGCGAACCCAAGCGGGTCAAGGTCGTGGCCACCGACCCACGAGCCGATGTCGCCATCGTCGCCATGCCCGAGGGCAGCGGTCGAGCCGTCGTTCCCGACCGCGACATCCACGTCGGCGACGAGGTGCTCATCGCTCGTGCTGGTGCGGGCGAGACCGGCCCGACCATGAGCGATGGCCACGTCACTCAGACCGGAATCGACGTGCCCAGCGGCAGCGTCGACGACGTGACGGCACCCCGGCTCCGAATCACCATCGGCACCACCGCTTCAGGCGGTGCAACGACCACGATCGGCGCCGTGTCGACGGTGGCGAGCGCTCACGAACCAGCTCAGATTGCCGACGGTGCAGCGTTCGACACCGACGGCCACTTCGTCGGCTTGGTGACGGGCGGCGACGATCGTTCGCCAGAGCTGCTCCCGGCGACCTCCGTGCTCAAGATCGCGCTCGCACTCGCCCGCTGACGCCGCCCAACCCGCTCGACCTCACCCGCTTTGTCCCGCGCTGTGGTGGCGAACA
>Ga0209023_10001189_pt1 | contig 35885 bp, 32 predicted proteins | sample LakOneMetagenome_FD_187468 | JGI IMG/M metagenome (GOLD analysis project Ga0209023, IMG submission 187468) | Freshwater and sediment microbial communities from Lake Erie, Canada (SPAdes) (version 2) | ecosystem: Environmental > Aquatic > Freshwater > Lentic | place: Lake Erie, Canada...
CCCGGTCAGTATTCGTGCCTTTTCAGGGCGAAACGCCGTCGGCTCGCCGTCGTCATTATCCGACGAATCGTCCGAACCTCCACCGCCATTATTACGACGGCTATTGCCCGGACCCGAACCGTCCGACAGGCGCGAACCGCGCTTTTTCGGCTCTTCATTTTCTTCAATTATTTCAGTGGTTCCGATGTCCATACGATCACAGTTTGTTGGCGACCATCAGAATAAAAAGGAGGGGTAAATACAAGACAGAAACAAGCAGCAGACTTCGGGCCCGTTCATTCGACTTGTCCATCGCGGATCGCACGCTTGCATACAAAAACCAGATACCAAGCACGATCGCTCCATAGAAAAAGATATTGCCCGAGATCCCGAAAACAAACGGCGCGACACTGACAGGAACGAGCATTATCGTAAACAATATGATCTGCCGGAAGGTCAGCCTACCAGACGGTTCGACCACCGGTAGCATCAATATCCCGGCCTTTTTATACTGCTCTCGATACATCCAGGCGATCGCAAAAAAGTGCGGAAACTGCCACAAAAACTGCATCGCAAACAACGCCCACGCTCCAAGCGTGATGTCGTTCGCGGCGGCCGTCCAGCCCATTAACGGCGGCAAAGCGCCGGGAATTGCCCCGATCGCTGTCGAAGCCGATGTCCGCGTCTTCAGCGGCGTGTACACAAGCACATAGCCCACGATAACGACCAATCCAAGCACCGCCGTCAAAGGATTAACGAGGAAGAATAGATAGGCCTGTGCAACCGCACATTGGAGGATCCCGAAGACCAGAGCCTCGGTAGGCGTTACCTTCTTCGCGGGCAAAGGTCGGTTCGCGGTGCGTTCCATCAACGGATCGATATCGCGCTCAACCCATTGATTAAGCGTCGCCACGCCAAATGCCAATAACGTGATCGCAACCATCGAATTCACGAATAAAACAGTGTCGAAATTGCCAACGGTCGCCAGATAAAACCCCGCCGCAGAGGTCAAAACAAGCAAAAACGCAATGCGCGGCTTGGTCAGCTCGACATAGGCCAACAATTTCTCGCGCACGCTAAACGCTCTCACTTGATCGATCTTGACTGCTGCAGAATCCATTAAATCTTTACCCGGCACAAAACTTTAACGTCAAGAATAGCGTCTATAAATTGTTTTTCCAAATATGTCTTTGATAATCAGGTATTTTATTGATCACAAGCCGAACTTATTTATGTCCAAATGACATATAATAAACGTTTACGATAATCTCTAGACTTACGATGTCTGCTGTAGAAGAAACAATACGCCCGACTCAGGGCATTAAAGAAGCGGGGAAACCCAAATCCGCTCCGGTCCTAAATCGCGTGCTCGATTTCCTGAGTTCAGTTCGTCTCGGCGTTGTGCTGCTCTGCATTCTGGTAGCCCTGTCCATGATCGGAATGCTCATAATGCAGCAGAACGTACAGGGATTTGACGCCTATTTTGTCTCGCTCACGCCGGCAGAAAAAACTGTGTATGGCGGCCTGAAATTCTTTGATATCTACCACAGTTGGTATTTCAACGTCCTTCTGCTCTGGCTTTCGCTAAATATCATCCTCGCATCGATCGATCGATTTCCATCGGCCTGGAGCTACATCACAGACCCGATGAAGTCGCCAACTCGCGGCTGGCTGACCTCGCAGAAATACACAAACACACTTACGATCTCGGCAGAAAATGAGACGGAAGCCGCCGAAAAGATCGCTCAGATATTCAAGACAGACGGCTTCAAACCAACGACGAGTGAATCAAGCACCCTCGAATACGGTACCGACGAACAGGGCAGAAAAGATTTTTCGGTAATGAATACGCGAAAGTCGCTCGTTGTCTTTGGTGAGACGGGAAGGATCAATCGACTCGGTGCGTACATCGTTCACGTCTTTTTGCTAACTTTGTTTCTCGGGCATTTTGTGGCGTTGCAGACCGGTTTTGACGCCGATGTTCGGATGACGCCGGGACAAAAGACCGACGAAATACAACTCATCCAATTTGATCTCGATAAAAAGGAAAAGTTTAACGTAAAGCTTCCCTTCACGATGGAATGCACGGACATTCAACAAAGCCTTATCGATTCGACCGGCAACATCGAGGTCACAAACACGATGGACTGGCGAACGCAGATGCGTATCGACGATCCGGCGTACGGCACACAAACGGTCGATGTCAGCCTCAATAAGCCATTCAATTATCGCGGCTATCGCTTTTTTCAGGCCCAGACGATCCCGCTGGGTGCCGCTCGCAAAATATCGCTCGATTTAACCCCGCAAAGCGGCGGCGCGGTTGTCCGCGTAGAAATTCCGCGCGGTGGTTCGGCCAATTTGGCGGATGGAACAAAGGTTGATTTCACTGATTTTCAGCCCGACTTCACCTTCGGCCCGGACGGCAAACCGGCATCGAAAACCGGCGAATACAACAACGCCGTCGCGATATTAAACGTCACACCGCCGAACACCGATCCGATACGCGTCTTTGCGTTTGCCCAAAAACTAGCCGACAACGCTCCGGTCGGTGCGCCAAAGGCAGGTTTCAAATGGCGGCTCGCAGAATTTGAAAAGGCTCCGTCGGCACACATTCTTTCGATCAAATACGATCCGTTCGACGCAGCGTTTATTGCCTGGTACATCGGCGGTTTTGGGCTTATCGGAGCACTTGGATTCGTATTCTTTTTCTCGCACCGGCGAATTTGGGCGAGGATCGAAAAGCAGGATAACGGAACTTACGAGGCTGTCATTGCGGGCGAAACGAACCGCAACCCGTTTGGCTTTGAGGATCGCTTTAATAAGATAGTCAACGCAATAGTTCCGGCCCCTTAGAGGTATTTATGGAAGAACTCGACAGATTAGAACAAGGCAACAGGCTCAAGTCGTATCTACCGGCCATTTTAGTGCTCGTCGGCGCATTTGCGATGCTCGGGGCCCGTATTCAGATTGGCGATGCGTTTATCAACGACGGAGCTCTGATGATGCTCGCTCTTGCGTGCTATATTCTCGCTGCGGTTTTCCAGCTTACAAATCTCTACGCTCCTTCAGGAATGGCGGAAAAGATCGGATTTTGGAGTGCGGCACTCGGTGTTTTCTTTAACCTTTCAAGTTGGCTAACGCGTTGGGTCGGAGCCTATGATCACGAGATCGCCATCATGCGCGAAAGTGGCAATATGGCGAGCCCGTGGATATTCCGTTACATTCCGTTTGCCAATCTGTATGACCTGAGCCTCGCATTTGCATTCGGGGCCGGCTTCACCTCGCTGCTTTTTGCAAAACGCAAGAATTTTCGTGTGATCACTGCATTCACGTTGCCGCTCGCCGCGTTGATCCTTACGCTTGCTCGGTTTATCGGCAACGAATTTATCGATCTGCCACCGGTTCTCGATTCATATTGGCGCCCCATCCATGTCGGTGATGCGTCTCTAAGCTACGGTATCGCACTCGTCTGTTTTGCGGTCGCGGTAATGTATTTGCTTAAAGACGGCATCAAGGTCGAGGCGATGGCGATCTGGTCAAGCCTTTTCGCGATCAGTGTAATCGCTACGGTGAGCAAATTCTCGGTCTTTACCGCATTTGTCTATCGCGCCGGACTATTTGTGCCAAACGAAGGTGCGAAAAAACCGTTTTCGGCGCCATTTCGCCTTGAAATTCCGTATGTCGGTCCGGCACTTGCCGTAGCCGGAATTCTGCTCCTAGGCGTTGTAGTTGCTTACGCGATCTACGTCTACAAGAACAACGAAGCCGCGCGCATCGCGGGAAGCTATCTAATCAAACTCGCGTTCATCGCACAGATCCTTTCGATCGCGTTGCTTATCAATGGGATCAAAACGACGACCGACATTTACCCGAAGCTGCAGGCTCAACTTGCGGCCGACCCAGGCCAATATGTGACGGCTGGTATGGCAATGGCCGAAAATCAGCAAATGTCGGTGCAAGAACTCTCAGCCATGACCGCCGTCCAGCACGAACAAATGGGCAAGCGTTATGCTCAATCGGCCGGCCCGACGATGTTTCTAAGCCTAAATACAAATCCAGTCGAGGTCGCCGCGTTGCTGACGGCACTAGTCGGAACGCTCTTCGTTCTTATTTTCGGTTTCCGCACTGAAAAACTCCGCGAAAGATTACCGAGTCTCGAATCGCTCGACAATCTAATGTACAAAACCGCCTGTCTCGCCTTCGCCGGACTCGCGATATTGCTTATCACCGGTGCGATCTGGGCAAACGAATCGTGGGGCAGACCGTGGGGATTTGATTCAAAGGAAACCGGAGCACTCGTCGCGTGGTTGACCTACGCCGCATTCCTCCACACACGCATTTCACGCGGCTGGCGGGGACGCAGCTCAGCGTATTTTGCGATCATCGGATTTTTGTTTGTGATCTTTACTTACCTTGGCGTAAGCTATCTGCTCAAGGGATTGCACAGCTACGCGTAGAACTACTTTATCGTTACTTCCGCGACATCGAGCATTGAATAGCGGCGAATGCTGCCGTCCTTTGCGATTACCGTCAGGACGCCTTTGTCGACGCTGAATTTGAGTACTTCGGCGAGGGGGCGTTCGAGTTTGTCACCATTTTTGAACGCGACCACGAGGCGGATATTAGCAAGCGGATCGATCTTTTCTTTTTCAGGTAACGCATCGGTCTTTTCGACCTTTGCCGTATTTTTTGGCTTTGGCTTTTTCTCAACTGTGGTCTTTGGCTTTTGAGGTTCCTTTTCCTTCGTTGTTTCCTTTTCAGCAACTGAATCCGTGACGACGACCTTGGGCTTTCCCGGTTTCGGCGTTTTCCCTGTCGGCGTTTTCTTTTCTTTGTCCGCCGAATCATCCACAAGTGGCTTTTTCGTTTCCTTTTTCGGTGTTGCCGCGACCGTCTCGGTCGAAGGAACTTTTACCTCTGGCTTCTTAACCTCTGGAACCGAAATTATCGTGCCGACGGAATTAACGCGAACGTTTCCTTGCTCACCAATCGCAACGGTCGGGGCTTGGCTCTCGCTTCCGGGACCTCCTTTCATCGCGACGAAGCTGCCGCCGAATTTTACCTGAATAATTGCTGGACGATCATCCGGTGGGCGGCCTTCGATGCGGAGTAATAGTTTTTCCGTCTTGCGTAGATAGATCAGGCGGCCCGTTTCGTTCGCACTCGAATCCGAGTAGATGACCATCTTGGTCAACGGCTTCATATTGTCGGCGGTGAAAACATCGATATCGCCATCGAAATTCTTGGTTACGACATTAATAAAAACATCACCCTGATCGCCGCCAAATGCATAATAGTATGTCGTTAATCGCCCGTCGCCAATATCGCGAGGCTTTATTGTTGCATTGACTGCGGTCGAAGTCAGCGGCGTCGGGAAATTAACATCATTAGACTGCGAGAACGCTGATAACACAAAGATCAACACCGCCGAGCAGCATCCTAGCATCTCTGTATATTTCACACGTCCCGCCATCTCTTACCCGATCTCTTTCCTTAGATGCACCAACCTCGAGGTTTCGTCGTATCCAAGCTGCCTATGGGCCTCAATGCTGTCGTCATTCCCAACTTCAGCATCCGAAGCCATCTCCGTACACCCGCGTGACCGTGCCCATTCCTCGGCATTCTCGACCAAGCTGCGGCCAACGCCGGTACGGCGAAAATCAGGTTCGACGAACCAGCCTTCGAGATAGCCAACGTTCTCGGTATCGCAGTCCTCCGCAAACGGTCGAATGCTGACCTCCAGAAAGCCGATCAATCCTCCGTTGCCAGCATCAGCGACGATAACGAGTTGGAATTCGGGGTGCTCCAGGATGTCGAGCATCTCGTCGCGGTGTTCCTGCTCGGGCGTTTCGTCCCAGAGCAATTGGCGTAAACGCAGCCATTCATTGAGGTCTTTCTCCTCAAGCTGCCGAACGATGATCTCGCGTTGCGTCATTTGAAATTGATGATAGCAGTCTTGTCTATTCGCGTAAAGATTTTCTCACAAAAAAAACCGGACGCGAACGCCCGGCTTCTATCAAAACTATACGACTAGATTAACCCGCCTTCGCTGCCGAAGCTGCTCCGCCTAGAATCTCGAGAGCCTTTTTCAACTGAATATCCTCGAGCACCGGAGCAACTTTGGGCTTCGGGGTCGGAGTCGGAGTCGGCGTTGCACCAGGATTGGGCTGTACCGGGCCGTCGCCCAAGCTTTCGACGTCAAGCGGCTCTGGAGTATCAGGGCGTTTGACCTCAACCGACGGTTTTACTCCCATCGTAGCTCTCTCTTCACCCAAAAACGGCGTCCCGTTCGGCGAAGCCCATTTCCCGACGGTCAGCAGCATACCGTCACCGCTCTTGAGTGTGAACAATTGCTGCTCCGTTCCCATGCCGAATGTCTTCTCGCCGACAACTTCGCCGCGTTTGCGATCAAGAAATGCGGCCGCGATCGCTTCCGAAGCTCCGGCCGTACTGAGATTGATCAGGATAGCAGCCTCGCCGTCGAAAATTGCCTTTGCGGGGTCTGCGGCAAAGGTTTTGGTCGGCTTATTTTCTCTGCCGATGACCGTTGCGAGGTTGCCGTCTTTGATGAAAAGATTCGCGACGTTTGCCGCTTCCTCAAGTTTACCGCCAGCAACACCACGCAGGTCAAGAATGATCTTGGCGGCACCCTGTTTTTGGAGGGACGCGACCTGAGCCTTGATGTCGGCGGATTCTCCTTCTTCGAGGCTGTAAACCTTTACGACGCCGATCTTGTTCGCTTCCATGCGCGATTCGGCTTTCGGAACGGTGTAGGTGCCGCGAGTGACCTTGATGGTTTGCGGTTTCTCGCCGGAGCGAAGAACACGCAGAGCAACGGTCGTTCCCGATTCACCGGCAACCAGTTGCACGGCATCATAAAGCGAAACGTCGCGCGAAGCCTTTGCGTCTATGTACTCGATAACATCGCCCGACTTAAGTCCGGCCTTTTCTGCGGGTCCGCCCTTTATGACGGAAATGACGTAAAGGAAACCCGAAACCTGTGAGAATTCCGCGCCGATGCTGGTTTTCGAAATTGCCTTACCGGCCTGGTATTCCTTGACCTGATCTGCCGTCAAAAAGGACGAATACGGGTCTAGTCCGTTAGCGAGGCCTCGCAAAGCCCCGACGCGGACCTTTTCCATGTTGGGGTCGTCTACATAATCATTCTGAATGTGCTGCAATACGGATTCGACGATCCGAAGTTGTGCACCGGCGTCGTTGACCGGTTGCTGGGCGTTTACGTTCAGCACATAGCCCATGAACGGCAGGCCGCCGACGACCGCATAGATGGCGATAGCACCCGAAAGCACCATGACCCAAAGTTTTCCGCGAAATGACATATAATACCTCGTAATAACGAACTGCTATTGATTATCAGTGATAGAGTTTATTCGTGCAACAAAAAGAAATAACTAATCAGCCCGAACTTACAGATCTTTCGACAGTGCCTGCGAAAGGCCGCATCTTGGCTCTCGACCCCGGGACGAAACGCGTCGGCGTTGCGGTGTGCGATGAATTAAGATTCACGACGCGTCCGCTAGCGTATATAACGCGTGCAAGCTGGAAAAAGTTATTGCTTGAAGTCAAAAACATCCTTGCCGAATTGGATGCGAAGGCCATGGTAATTGGTTTGCCGCTCCGTTCGGACGGCGGCGAAAGCGAAATGAGCGAGGAAGCACGCTCGATGGCCCGCCGTTTCGCTCTTTCGCTCGATATTCCGGTCTATCTGCAAGACGAACGGGTCACTTCATACGAAGCCAAGTCCCGCCTGTGGGAACGCGGTGTCGGCGTAAAGGAATCGCGGTCGCAGGTTGACTCAGAAGCAGCCGCGATCATCCTCGCCGACTTCCTCGACCGTCTCGACCGCCCCGCAGGACCATGATCCTATGCGGATTTGTCGTGAGTCCCGCCGGAATTGTGATAATTCCCGCTGGAGTTGTCGAGATTCCCACCGGAATTGTTGTAATTCCCAGCGGAATTGTCATGATTTCGGACGGAATTGTCGTCATTCCCCGCGGAATTGTTGTAATTCCCACCGGAATCGTCATGATTTCCGGCGGAATTGTCGAGGTTCCCGCCGGAATTCTCATGATTTCCGCCGGAATTGTCGGGATTCCCGCCGGAATTATCTCCATTCCGCATGGAATTCTCATGATTCCAACGGGAATTGTCATGAATCCACCACAAATTGGAATGGTTCCAGCCAGAAGACGGAGGCGGAAGAACTTCGCGCCTATTTCGGCCCCATCACGACCATTTCCACGGTCGCTTTGTCTATCGCGGCTTTGCTGAATGGCAAGATCGCGGGTGTGCCATCTTTCCAGAGGTTAAATTGATCTTTGAAGTGAGGCGACGAGGGCAGGCCGCTTTCGCCGAGTGGTATGACATGACGCGTGGCGTCCCAGTTACCGGGCGACGCGATCAGGCGCATTGAGACATTGGAACCGACGTTTGGCGTCTGCCCGCTGCCGTTGATCGGAACTGCCGGCGTCGCGAATTGCCCGCCGATAAACGGAACTGACGCAAGCGGATGCTGAAACCGCGAAACCCACGACTTACCCCAAACCCACTGCGCCGGATCGCTGCCATAAGTTTTCGAGGCCGCAAGAGATGCCCGCACGCTGCCGTCGCAAGCCTTATAGACTTCGCCAAAGGTCTTGTAACCCCCTGGAAGCCATCGCGTGAGATTTTCACGTATAGCGCGTTCGACAATACGTTCGCGCACGAGGAACGCAGGTACGGGTTTGTTGTCGTCGGCCATTTTATTACCGACGCAGAGCCGGATCTCGGTGGCAAGAACCGCACCGCGACTGTCGGGCAGCATTTTGCCGTCCCAATCTTTCAATACCGCCAACGTTTCGGGCGAAACCGAACCATCCGCGACTATCAACTTGGCCAAAAGAGACAGCGGAATGTTGTACGCGTCCAACTGCGCGTCGCGAACGTCATCCATCGTGATCTTGTCCTTCTTGGAAAACAGATCATATATCCTGCGGGCACGCCACGGCGAAGCTGCGTCGCGTGACATTTGGGTATATTTATACTGATTTGAGACGATCCGCTGGTTCGCCGTCACGATCAAACCCTCGGGCGGATTGTAAAGGTTCGGCAACTCCTCAAACGGAATGTTGCCCAACCAATCGCCGTCCGTCGTCGAACCGTCATAAGGCACAGCACCGTCGCCCGTCTTCCGGATCGGTATCCGCCCGGCCGCGTACCAGCCGATATTGCCCTTTACATCCGCAAAAACAAAGTTCTGCGTCGCTCCGCCGTATGTTTTCAAGGCGGATTTGAACGTCGTCCAGTCTTTCGCACGATTCAACTGGAAGAACGCTTCGAACTCCGCGTTCTTCGGGTCACGTGCCGTCCATTTTAGTGCGTACTTCTTTCCGATCTCGTCCGTGATTACAATGCCATTGCGCGTTTCCATTACGTCGATGGTCTGCGGGGTTGTGTCAGGCTTCAACGGATTCGCGCGGACATTTATCGTTTCCTTACGGATGGTTGGTTTTGCCCAACCCGTCGGCGTTTTATAGTCGCCGGCATCATTGAAAGTCTCGTAATAAAGGTCCTGCACATCAGGACCAACGTTCGTCGCTCCCCACGCTATAGAATCATTGTGCCCAAGCACCACACCCGGCGTTCCCGGAAGCGTAACACCCGCCACGTGCACGCCTGGCGACTTTAGATCGACCAAATACCAAATCCCCGGAGCCGTCGGAGCAAGGTGGGGGTCATTCGCCAGGATAGGCTTGCCGTCCGCCGTCTTTTTGCCGGAGATAACCCAGTTATTACTGGCCGCCAGATCCTCGGCGTAAAGGCCCAAACGCTCAAGTGAACTCTTACGCAATTCTTCGTCTTTTGCCGCTACTGCTAATAAACTTCCCGGTAACTCGACGCGGCCTGCTACCGGCTCTCCGCCTGCTGCCGCCACTGCCGCGTTCCCCGAGTCCTTACCAAACAACACCACATCATAAGGCGTGACCTGATTCGTCAGATCCGCGATCTTTTCCTTTGGTAAATTTTGTATCGACGCCCTGATCAGATCGTTTCGCCACGTACTGCTAAGTGCGTCGGTCAATATTTTGCCGATGATTATGGTGTCCGTAGGCAGCCACGGCGTGGGTTTATACTGCAATATCTGAAATTCCGGCGGCAGTGTCTTGGCGTCAAGCGTAGTGATGTATGCATTGACGCCTTTCGAATAACTATCAAGAGCCGCACGCAATTCAGGCGAAAGTTCCGCCATACTCTGCTCCACGATCGAAGCAAACCCAAACCTCCGCCACCGTTTATCTTCCTCGAGTGTTCTGTCACCAAACACCTCCGCCATCTGCCCGCGTGCCACGCGCCTCATCAGATCCATCTGAAACAACCGGTCGCCCGCCATTACGTATCCTTGAGCAAAATAAAGGTCCGCGTCATTCGTCGCCTCAATGTACGGTATCCCGCGTGAGTCGCGGCGTACGGTAACCTTCCCAGTAAGCCCCACGACCGATATTTCGGAGGTTGCCGGCTGAGCGAACAGTGATGTTGAAAGGACGATGAGGACCGCTAAAGGCAATATTAATCGTTTCATTTCGCAAAGATAGACGATTTGCGGCCGGACGGCAAGCCAATGAATGTATTGCTCTTTACGAACAAAGCGGTCAAAGATGTATTTTTAATTGCGGGTATTGGACTGTAGCTTTATAGTCCTACCGACCGCATGAATGTTGCATTCACAATTTCGGTAGGCTAAAATCTGGCAAAGTTTGAAACTTACAATTCCCGGAGAAAATATGAAGACAATTAAGCTTTTTTTCGTCGCGTTAGCGGTTGGTATATTTCTGATCGCCTGTAGCCAAAGTGCCACAACGCCAAATACTGCGAACACCACAGCGAACGTTACCAAACCCGCTACAGCTTCCCCAACTACGCCGCAACCGGCCGCGACAACAGACGAAGTCGCCATCGCCAAGGATCTATACGTAACGAATTGTGCCAATTGTCATAAAGAGAATGGCAAAGGCGGGAAAGTGACCGTAGACGGCAAAGCACTAGATCCTGACGATCTGACCTCTGCTAAAATGGCCGCAAAACCAGACGATAAGCTGACCGGATACATCAACGACGGTTTCCCCGACGACGGAATGCCTGCTTTTAAGGACAAACTAAAACCCGAACAGGTAAAATTGATCGTCAAACACATGCGTGTACTGCAAAAAGGCACTTTATAGGCCGGATTTGCAAAAGCAGTAACCTACAATTACACTCTATTTTTGCTACATGCACCCGTAGCTCAGCTGGATAGAGTATCTGACTTCGAATCAGAGGGTCGCAGGTTCGAATCCTGCCGGGTGTACCATTTTTATTTGCAGATCGGAACAGCCGGGTTTTCGCCCGGCTTTTTCTTTTCTTCAATGACCCTTTTTGAGGATAATTCTCGTTTATCAAGTTAACGGATTTAACGTTCCACGAACTACCGCTTGGAATGGAGCACTTTGTTGGACTTACCGCTATTTCTCGTTTATACTCGCGGCAAATAGCGACGATTATTCTTGGATAATACCATCACTCAGGAGCATCATCGAAACAAAATGAAAACAATATTCATCGGCATCTTCGCAGTGGTTTCCCTCGTCTTCGTCCTCGGCACAGCTTGGCTCGTCGGCCCTACCAACGCTCAAACCTCGAACGCACCAAGACCCGCGAATACAGTAAAGACTCCAGTTCCTCCGCCCAAGAAACATCCCTTAGATAAAGGTGATTTCAAGGTCGGCTTTTCGCCCGCCCATAAAAAGCAAGGCATCAAAAAGGACATGCCGGCGGATGAAAAAGCTGTTTTCCAGGGTATCGCAACTTCCCTCAACGAACTTATCGCAATGCCGCACGACGTATACATCAATATGGACAAATGCGGCGAGGCAAATGCATTCTACAGTTCGGAAACATCTGAGATAACATTTTGCTACGAGTTGCTTGACCAATACGAATCCGAATTCAAAACGATGGAAAAAGACCCAAAAAAGGTCGAGGCCATGGTAGAGGACACGATGGTCCAAACTATGTTTCACGAGCTGGGCCATTGTCTGATCGATGTCTGGGAACTGCCCGCTACGGGCCGAGAAGAGGATGCGGTCGACCAGCTCGCTTCGATCCTGATGCTCGACGGCTCAGACGAAGGCCAGGCCAGCACTATTAATGCGGCTTTGGAGTTTGAGATCGCTTCGCAGAATGAAGATAAGACGGATATGATCTTTTGGGATGAGCATTCTTTTAGCAAGACGCGTTTCTACGACATGCTTTGCCTCGTCTACGGAAGCAATCCCGAGAAGAATGATTTCATGATCGGCGACGACGGCCTGCCCGAAAAACGTGCGGTCCGGTGTTCGGAAGAATACAAACGTGCCAACCGCTCATGGATGAAGCTGCTCGAACCATACATTATTAAGTAGCTCACTTTTTAATTTGATTACCAATGAAAAGCGACGGCTCAATGGCCGTCGCTTTTTTGAATCCGTATTTGGCGTCATGGCGAAACACAAGTTTCGACAATTACGTTATGAACAAGCACATCGTCATCATCGGTGCCAGCAAAGGCATAGGAAATGCTCTCACTAAAAGACTCACAAGTACCAACCACTTGGTCACCGCCATTAGCCGCAGCGAAGGAAATCTTGACACGGTTGCAAATGTCATATTTCATCCTTTTGATATCACATCTGAAGACCAATTCCCGTCGGTCGAAGGCGCAGTCGACGGCATCGCATACTGTCCGGGAACCATCAATCTAAAGCCGTTTAATCGCCTGACGGAAAGAGATTTTCTAAATGATCTCAATGTACATTTGTTGGGTGCTGTTCGAACGATCCAAGCCCTCCTGCCGAATTTAAAGCAATCCGAGAATCCGTCGATCGTGCTATTCAGCACCGTCGCGGTCCAGACGGGAATGGGATTTCACGCGTCCGTTTCTGCCGCAAAAGGTGCGGTCGAGGGGCTGACACGGTCACTAGCCGCTGAATTCGCCCCGACGATCCGCGTCAATTGCATCGCCCCGTCGCTAACCGATACTCCGCTAGCGGAACGGTTATTAAACTCCGAAGAAAAACGTGAGGCCGCCGCCGCCCGAAACCCGATGCACAAAGTGGGAACAGCAGATGAAGTTGCAGCTATGGCCGAATTTTTGCTTACAGGCGAATCAAACTGGATCACCGGCCAGATATTTCACGTCGATGGCGGAATGGGATCTCTTCGATAAGATCTAAAGGTCGGGCACCCAAAAATCACGTCCGCTATTGGTCACTTTCTTCAGCCCAAGCCCTGGCAATTCACCCTCGGTCACACCGAGATAGGTGAAATGCGGCAGATCTGATGTAACTGTTTGGAACCAGCCATGATTTGCTAATATCGACCGAACGCGAGCGTTATCAAACTCTTTCACATCCAAAGCGAGCATCGAAATATGCTGCGATGTTCCCGGCGGCGCGACTGAGTATATGATCGATTTTGTCTGATCGGTCGAGAAGTATATCTGCTGCTGCTCGAGCTTCAGGATCTCGGGAACTTGCTCGAATGGCGTCATTTTCTTGATCCGTGCCGCATCGGCAGCAGAAACGCGTCCATTGCCAACCCATTTTGCAAATCCTGGATTTACACGGCTTGCCCAGAGCGTGACCGTATGGTCATAGTCACGTATCGAGGAATCCGAGCCTCGCGGTCCTATCGACAAACCAGCTTTAGCCGCCTCGGCGATAGCATCTTTCAATGCATTCATCGCCGGCGTTTGAAGCGTCATGGTCATGCCGCCGATCAATGCACTCGTTTGTGGAACACTCTTTTGAAATGCCAGAACATCGGCCTGGTCCTTGAAAACAACTTTTTTCGGCGGCGAGGTTCCGCGCGAGACAAACACGGCCCCGTACTCGCGAAGCAGCAATTTGCCCGCGTCTTCTGTAGGCTGTTCAAAACCCGAGGGCAGGTTGTCCAAGAACGATTTTCCCGAAGATGTCTGATTCATTGTACTTCCCGGTGTCGGCGAAACCGATGATTTCGGCGTAGGAGTCGCCGAAGTTGCGGTGCTCGTTGTACGTGGTTCATCCGTGGGTTGCGAACGTGTCGTATTCGCTCCCATCGACCAACAACTAGCCCCAAACAATGCGGCAAATGCCATTCCGATCAATCTTTGTCGTCTCATATTCGTCTTGATACTAAACTTCGTCAAACTCACATACGATCTTGTGGGCTGCGTTCATGTGGTCTTTCATATATTCGTCGCGTTCGATAAATGGTATCTTCGTACGAATTTTCGCGTAGACATCGCGTGTTCCCTTGCCAAGATTTGGATCGCCGCCGAGCCGCTTTTTTCGAAAATCAATACCCTGTGCGGCACAGAATAGTTCGAGGGAAAGAATGTGTTCGAGGTTGTCTGCGACTTGCCGCAGTTTTAGCGCTGCCGTTGCACCCATCGAGACATGATCCTCTACATTCGCGGAGCTCGGTATCGTGTCGACGCTCGCGGGATGGGCCAAGATCTTGTTCTCTGTGCAAAGTGCGGCCGCCGTGTACTGCACGATCATAAATCCCGAGTTAATGCCTCCGTGTTCCGTCAGGAATGGGGGGAGAATGTGGGCGTTCGAGTCTTCGTCAGTTAGACGCATAATTCGGCGTTCCGAAATGTTACCAAGCTCGGACAATGCGATCGTTAGATAATCGAAAGCCAAAGCGAGCGGCTCGCCGTGGAAGTTTCCGCCGCTGATGACCTCGATCTTCTCACCCGCATCGTCTTGAAAGATCAACGGATTATCCGTCACCGAATTGAGCTCGAGTTTGATCAACCACTCCGCGTATGCGATCGCGTCGCGGCAGGCACCGTGCACCTGCGGCATGCACCTCAGCGTGTAGGCATCCTGCACGTTCGCAGGGTCAAAGTCGCGAACAAAGTCGCTTTCGTCGAGGATCTCACGCAGATTCTTAGCACATTCTATCTGACGCGGATGCGGACGCAGGGCGTGGATGCGTTCGTCAAAAGCCGAGCACGTTCCGTTCAAAGCTTCCAGCGTGAGACTTCCCGCAACGTCAGCAACTTTCGAAAGACGGATCGCCTTCGATGTCTCAAGCAAACCGACCGCCGTCATAACGGTCGTTCCGTTGGTCAATGCCAGGCCTTCTTTGGCGGCGAGAGTGACCGGCTCAAGCCCGGCGCGTCTTAACGCCTCGGCTCCGCGAACGACTTTCCCTTCAAATTCCGCCTCGCCTTCGCCGATCAGAACACACGCAAAGTGTGCGAGCGGGGCAAGATCGCCGCTGGCTCCGAGACTTCCCTTTTCGGGGATGACCGGATGGACACCGCGATTGAGAAATTCGAGAATGAGTTCGAGCGTTGCGAGCTTGATGCCGGAAAACCCGCGTGCCAGCGTATTCGCGCGGATCAACATAATGGCGCGCACAGTTGCAGCATCGAACGAATTTCCGACGCCGACCGCATGGCTGACCACGATATTCCGCTGTAAGAGTTCCACGTCTTCGCGGCTGATCAATTTGTCTTTGAAAGCCCCGAAACCCGTCGTAATGCCGTAGGCGATCTCACCACGATCAAGCAAAGTCTGCACTGCCGCCGCTGACCGTTCAACTTTCCTCTTGGCCTCAACTGACAATGCGACACGTATCCGGCCCGACGTGTCATACGCCACCGCCAACACGTCCTCAAACGTCAAATTCTCGCCGTCAATTATTAATTTGTCTGTCATCTATATGATCTTGCCGTAATCCCACCAATTTCTTAATGTAATACCTTAACTTTATCGCCTCGACCGTAATCGGGGTCGCATCGCACGTGAATCACATCACTTAGTTGTCGTCCTCGGTCTAATACCTTCAGAAATATCTCGTTTATTTCGTAATTAAAGCTCTTATTTTTTGAGATAGTTCTTATAGGTACGTAAATAAGTCTCATAAGTCGGAAATTAAGCCGTTTATTTCACAGTTAAAGCTTTTAATTTCCGAGAAAGGTCTTATCGTTCGGAAATTAAGTCTTTTAATTCGTAATTAAGCCTCTTATTTCGCAAATAAATAGCGTTTGTCGCGATGGACACCTCTTAAATTCTTCCCAAAACCGCGGGCACTCCTTTCTTTATAACGTCTTTTACCAGGTTCCCGCCAAACTCGTACGCGATCGCCCTGTAATCTTTCGAATCAAGCATCAACATATCAGCCGACTTTCCTATTTCGATCGACCCCGCCTTATCTGAGCCGATCGCAAACGCCGCATTTATCGTCGCTGCGTTCAACGCCTCTGCCGGACTTAGTTTTTGATATCGACAAGCGATAGCCATCGCCATAGGCTGCGAAGGGCACGGTGCGGAACCGGGATTGTAATCGGTCGATAAAGCAACGGCACAGCCAGAATCGATCAATTTGCGAGCATTCGCGAACTCCGTTTTACCCGCATTGAAATTCTCCGTCGGAATGACCATCCCGATCGTGTCGCTCTTCGCGAGCAGAGCGATCTCTTCGTCCGAGATGGCGTCCAAATGGTCGATCGATACGGATCCCATCGCAATGGCGAGCCGCGATCCGCCGAGGTTGGTAAACTGATCGACATGTGCCTTGAGCTTAAAGCCCAAGCTCTTTGCCGTCTCAAGTATCTTTTTCGACTGTGCGAGGGTGAACGCTCCTTTCTCACAGAACACGTCGCAAAAGAACGGCCCGCGGCCGTGAAAGTCCGATCCGACAAACCATTTCCACGCAGCCGAGAGCATCGAATCGCATATCAGATTGACGTACGCCTCCGAATTCTCCCTAAATTCGGGCGGTATCGCGTGCGCAGCGAGAAAAGTAGGTACAATATCGAGCGCGTGGCTTTTATCAAGTTCCTCGATCACCGTGAGCATTTTAAGCTCAGCAACGGTATCGAGTCCGTAACCAGTCTTTATCTCAACCGTCGTCGTCCCGCATGCGAGCATTTTATCAAGTCGCGACAAACCTCGCTCAACCAACGCCTCGGTCGAGGCCGCACGCGTCTGCTTGACCGTCGAAATGATCCCCCCACCACTCGTCAAGATCTCCAGATAGTCTGCACCCTTGATCTTCATCTCAAACTCGTTCAACCTGTCGCCCGCATAGACAATATGTGTATGCGGATCGACAAAGCCCGGACTAACCACACGGCCTTCTGCATCGATAGTCTTATCTGATTGGAACGCCGCCAGGATCTCCGCCGAAGTTCCGACGCCCGCAAATTTCCCGTCAACAACCGCTACCGCTCCGCCCGCGATAATGCCAACGTCAAGCATCGCCGCACCGCGCTTCGGCTTGCTAGACGCACATGTCACAAGCTGTCCGGCGTTATGGATGATCAGATCCGCGTTTTGCATCTATTTCTTAGGTTTTTGCAGCTTCTTATGCGTTTCCGAAACAGTCATCAATGCCGCCGTAGCGTACCACAACGTCAATTCCGGAACAAAGATTCCGGCTTTTACGGCCGGATCGAGAACGACCACTTTTTCGGCATCCTCGATCGTCACAACGTTAAAAATATAAAGCCCGCGATACGCACGCGCATTAGGTTCAAACGGCCCCGCTACAGCAAGTTTGCCTTCGTCGGCGAGCCTTGTAATATTTGCAAAATGTCCCGCAAAAATATCGTCGCGTTCCTTTCCTTTGATCTCACCATCTTTCGGCCCGGTTTTCAGAATGCACAACACATACATCTTCATCCCGCGCTCGTCACCGCCGAGTTTTGCGTTCAGCTTGGCATCGTATTTTGGCGATTTTGGGTTTTCCTTCTGCGCGAACAATACGCCCGAAAGAACGAAAAGCGTAACCATCGTCAAACCAATTGTTCGGATCTTCATATAAAATAACCTCTAGACCGGATCTTTAACATCGGCGGCATCCGTCTTAAATATAAACGCCTTGTATTTGTGATACAGGAATGAAACGACCAGCATCAACGCCCCGAGCGAGACAAAGAGGAACGTTTTCGGTATCGTGCCGAGTTCAGAAATATCGTACAAGAATAGCTTGGTCAACGTCACCCCAAGCAAGACGATAGCCGCGATCCGCAGATGCTTTTTGCCCCACGCAATGCCTAAAACGACCAGCATGAGAGCATAAAATCCCCACAAAATACTCAGTCCGTATTTGTTCGAATTAGGAATGCTAAACTGCACCATCAAATTGACCAGTTCACAACTCGCTGTGACAAGAACCAAAGCGTGAAGGAAAAGATCAAATCCGATCTCGGCAAGTTTCGCCGGCAGCGAATCGAGAAGCAATCTACTTCGCGAATTCAAATAAATACATACCGTCATCGCCGCCGCAAACAGATACGTGATGTAACGGACACCAATATTCAATGGCCCGGCGGCAGAATCGGCTTCGGACGGCAAGACATAGCTTACCCGCAATTCGTAGAATAAATACATACCGATTGACGCGAATACAACCAAAATAATCGCACCAAATACGGCGTCTAAATAGGCCAATGTTACCGAACGCACCTTCTTAAGATTCAACAATCCAAGGACAGTCAGGAACGACATCGTATAGTTAAGCTGTGTTATAGCATTGAATCGAACTATATCATCAACTCGACGCGTAAGCGTTGACTCCATCAATGACGCAATGGAATGTAACGATTTTTCACCCACAACTTGGAGGTGAAAATAGTTACCGATCTCGATCCGAAAAGTGTTGTAAAGCACAAACAACGCGATTGCACCGATCAACATTCCAAACGGGCGAACCAGCTCGATCGGTAACGCCGCGTTTTCCTGTTCCTTGCGGTTTGTGTAGTAAATAAACGCAAACGCCGCGACAAACACGAGCCCGGTGACCAAACCGCCATTCAATATCGGCTGAGGGTTAAATTCGCTTGCATACGGCGTACGGTCGAAGAAAAGTTCTACCCAATCGATAACAAGGCTCGCCGACGCCAAAAACATGATCGGGTACGAAAAATACTCGAACAACCGAACAAGCCTCGCACGTCCAAACCAGAACAACGCTGCGGCTTCGACGGACCAAATAAGCGTTACCGTATTCCCGTCAAACTGGACCGGCACCGCGATCGTCGCAAACGTTATGATCAAAACGGCCAGCACCTGCACCACATCGACCGCCGAAGCTTTGAACCGGCTGACCGCCTGTGCCACCAAAGAGTGAAATGCAGAATGAGCGACGGTGAACAGGCCCTGATAAGGCTGCAAATTCTCGCGGCTTCCTATTATCGCGTAACCAAAACCGTAGAACACAAATGAATTCGTCAGTACCAAACCGGCGTTCTCGACCATGCTGATCTTATCGGTAACGAGCCGATAAATGAGCGTCGTACCGTAAAATATCGCGAAGAAAACCGCCGCAAAAATACACGCAATTTCAAAATGCTCGTCAGCGTTGTACTTATTCAAAAACCAGCCGGCATATATCAGCCAAGTGAACGGATATGTCAGATAGATCAGTGCCCTGCCGTAAAATCGATAGGACGTAAGAAGAATGGTGAGCGAAAAGAACCCAATATAGGAAAGCAGTAAAACGTAGTCGTTTATGCTCGTCTTGTAATCGCTGATCGAGAGACAGAACGAGTAAAAAATGAACGCGGTAACGAAGATCGAAACGAGATTCTCATTATCCTCGTTCCCACGATGAATAATGGCGTGAGCGATCTTCGTGGCATAAAAGATCAAAAAGAATATTGCGAGAAATATCAGTGCGAGATAGAAATGCTGATCCGCCGCGTATTTCGTCACGTACCAAGAATAATAGATCAGCCAGGTAAATAACGAAGCCGTGTAGAATAGCGGCCTCCATATTTTTTTGACCGATACGGCCAAAACCCCGGCGTCTATGACCGCCATGTAGGTAAACAAAGCGAGGTAATTGCCCGAATTGTTGCTTAGCAAAAACGGAACCGCATACGCGCCCACGAGCCCGATATGGGCGATCACCTGCCGGTTATAAAATATTGCCGCGCCGACGGTAAACGCCGTGAAGACCACCATCAAGGCAAACGCCACGAGCTGCGGCATCAGTGCGTAGTACGCGTAGGCGAAATATGTAACAAAATACATGATCGCCATCGCTCCGCTGAGCAAGACGGCACTGAAATTCAGATATTTGGCCTTCAACTTGACCGCCAGCCCCAACAGCCCGAAACCCATCACATATCCAAACACGATTCTCAGCAGCGGACTGATCCAGCCGTTATCGATGGCATATTTCGCCCCGATCCCGACGCCAACTACAAGAATAATTATCCCGATCTTGCTGATCAGGTTTTCACCGATAAATTTCTCCAGATCTCCCCGGGCATTCTCAACATAGTCGGAGACATATTCTGAATATTTACTAGCAGCCTGCTCCGATCTCTGTCCTTCAGTCCGCATTCCAAAGCCTGGCGGCGGAACATTTGTCGGAGGAACGCTCGTCGTCGGCGATTGCGGTCGCTCTTCCGTCCGAATAGGCGGCGGTGGAATGTAGCTTGGCGGAGCAACGGGCGGCGTGACAGGTTGAGTTGGCGGCGGAATACCGAGACCAGGTTTCGCGGTTCTAAGCCTCTCAAGCTCGGCACGTATCACACTTACCTCGCGCTGAAAGTCGATCTGGGTCTTCACGAGCCGGTCGAGCCTTGTTTGCAGCCGTTCGATCTGTTCCTGATCTTCAGTCATATGTTTGGGATGCTCTTAAATTTTCTTTCGCGAGATTTGACGCTATTATAGTCTAAAACCAGATAGTTACAACCCTATGAAACGAGAGATACACGCCCCGACCGGCACCGAACTTAGCTGCAAAAACTGGCTCATTGAGGCCGCATATCGGATGATACAGAATAATCTCGACCCCGATGTGGCGTTCGATCCGGACAATCTGATCGTCTACGGCGGACGCGGCAAAGCGGCTCGGAATTGGAAGAGCTATGACGCGATATTGCGTTCACTGCGTGACCTTAACGAAGACGAAACACTAATGGTGCAATCGGGAAAACCCGTCGGCATTTTCAAATCTCATGCTGACGCTCCGCGGGTTTTGATCGCAAATTCGAATATTGTCCCTCATTGGGCGACGCAGGAGCAGTTTGACCAATACGAACGCGACGGCCTAATGATGTATGGCCAGATGACCGCCGGAAGTTGGATATATATCGGCACACAAGGAATATTGCAGGGTACTTACGAGACATTTGGTTCCCTTGCCCGTCAGCACGGATGGGGTTCGCTCGCAGGCAAGCTCGTTCTAACCGCCGGTCTAGGAGAAATGGGCGGGGCACAGGCACAGGCGATCACGTTCAACGGCGGGGTCGGGCTTTTAGTCGATGTCGATCCGTGGCGAATCGAAAGGCGTCTGCAGCTCAAACAGGTCGATGTCGCTGCAAAAGACCTAGATGACGCTTTAACTCTTAGTCGCGAAGCCGTTGAAAATAAAGAAGCTAAGTCTGTCGCCCTCCACGGAAACGCGGCTGAAGTTTTATGGCAATTGCTCGATTGCGGAGTTATTCCGGATGTCGTCACCGATCAAACCTCGGCTCACGATGTTCTTTACGGCTATATTCCGGTCGGACTCAATATCGAACAGGCGAACGAGCTTCGAAAGTCGGATCAAACCGCCTACGAGCAGCGTGCGATGGACTCAATGGCAAAACACGTCGAAGCAATGCTTGAATTTCAGCGTCGCGGGTCGATCGTCTTTGACTACGGCAATAATCTTCGGCAGAGAGCCAAGGACAATGGTGTCGCGAACGCCTTTGACTATCCCGGCTTTGTTCCCGCCTACATTCGCCCGCTCTTCTGCGAGGGTAAGGGGCCGTTCCGCTGGGTCGCGCTTTCCGGGGACAAAGAGGACATCTACAAAACCGACGAAGCCATCATGAACCTGTTCCCCGAAGACGACCATCTTGCCAAATGGCTGACGATGGCGCAGGAAAAGGTCGAGTTTCAGGGTCTGCCGGCACGCATTTGCTGGCTTGGCTACGGAGCGAGAGCACAGGCGGGCCTAAAACTCAACGAAATGGTTGCCAGCGGTGAGTTAAAAGCTCCGATCGTCATCGGCCGCGATCATCTCGATTGCGGCAGCGTCGCGTCGCCTAACCGCGAGACCGAGTCCATGAAAGACGGCTCAGACGCCATCGCCGACTGGGTCTATCTAAACGCAATGATAAATGTTGCGGGCGGTGCGACATGGGTCTCGCTCCATCACGGCGGCGGCGTTGGCATTGGCTATTCTCTCCACGCCGGACAAGTAATCGTCGCCGACGGCACGCCGGAAGCCGCTAAACGCATCGAACGCGTCCTGACCACCGACCCCGGCATGGGCGTTATCAGGCACGTTGATGCCGGATATGACGAAGCGGCTGAGTTTGCGGAAAAGAACAACGTTAGGATTCCGATTAGTAATTAATAGTATGAAACTTTCAGAGGATGCGACGGTCGTATTTCATGGCTTTTTAAATCTGCCGAACCTCCAAAAACTATCCCTCGTCGAGGCGATCAATGAGTATTTCGATTCGAATGACCGCGAACCGATCCGTGGCGAAAATGATGTAAGATTTAATGAAATTTCGTTATCGTCGCCAAACCGTAAATGCGTTTGTTGCGGGATCGCAAGGCAACCCGACTGATCACTTCTCGCTTCGTGAACACGTTCTTAAATTAATATGAAGGCTAGTAAGTTGAGAACAGCGATAATTTTCCTGAGTTTGGCAGGTTTTATTTGTCCGGCTCAGTCGGTCGTGACGTCCACGACGAAGCAAATTCCCGCCTCGTCACAAACCAGAGAAATACTTGGCCTTAAACTTCGGCCCGAGATCCTTGCCATCGTTAAAGAGATCGAGACAAAAACGCGCAAATCGATCTCTGCTCGTTTTGATGATCAGCCTGAGTTTCAGATCGGGGCGAGCTATATCGACGAGGAAAGTGGCCGTGCGATCATTACCCTTGATACCCGACTTGAGGACGATCCTAAAAAGCTGGAAGCGGTGTTGACGCATGAACTCTTGCACCTTCGTCTGACGGTCAATGGCTACCCGAGCTTTATCTGGTCGCCCACGGTCCGCACGGCCAAAGGCATGGCGATCGACGTCGAGCAGAGTAATATCAACGACCTCCGAAGTATTATCGAACACCGCGTTTTTCGGGTGGACATGATCAAATTCGACCTGTATCGATACATCGATCTGGCGGGCGTAACCCTTGCCGACGCAAGACAGCGTAAAGGTGACGAAGCGGGTCAGGCGGATGTGATAAATATGGTGCGGGCGATCCTCGAATACGCCGATCAAAACGACATCGCCGCTGTCAGAAAGTCATTCAACACTAACGGCTGGCAGAGCACGGTTAAAGAGGCCGACGACATCGCTGCCATCATCGATAGAACGCCGATCATTACACCAAAAGACCAAGAGACCGTGTTCCTGCGTTGCATCGCAAAGCTCTATCCGGTTCCCAAGGCAAACTGGGCATTCACGCTGAAACTCGATCCTGCAAACAAATATTACAGGCGACTGATCTTGAATTTCGGCCGCGTTGCGAAAAAATGATTTTCACCGCAAAATAGGCTCGTGTGATGCGTCAATCAGATTGAGCGAAATACTATGGAAGCCTTAATTTGCCCGCAATGCGGAGGACAGATCACGGAATATTCGGCCACGCAGAATTTTACGACCTGTAAATACTGTTCGACCAAATTTCTGATCAATTCGGCAAAAGCCGCACCCGCCGAGATCCCGGAACCTGTCTATCAGGTGACCGAGGCCAATTTCGATCCAAAGGTGTTGGCCTGGGTCGGCATCGTCATCGTTTTCGGTGTCGGTGGCCTCTTGCTTGCCGGATTGATAAAAGGCATTAAAGGCACTCCAATTCAGCCCGTTGTTGCGGGTAAAACAGTTACACCCACGCCATATGGCCTTCGCTCGACGCCTGAGCCGACACCAAATACAAATCTTATCGAATTTGGCGGCAAAGGCACTGAAAACGGTCTTTTTAAGGACGCAAATTCGATCGCTGTTGATTCAAAGGGCCGGATCTACGTTTCAGACGATTCGCTTCGCGTCCAGCAGTTCGATGACAAAGGAACATTCGTCAGTTCCGTCAAGGTCCCGGAGAAAACATCGCTATACAAGAAGACGCGAACTATAGATAAGATCGCGGTCGGTGCTGACGGCAAACTTTATGTAGCGGTTGGCGGTGTCATCCAGGTTTATAACGAAGGCTCGACGACGGCCTCCCGCGTTATCGAAGTCGCCCCGGACTATATTCAGGATTTCGCCCTCCGTAGCGATGGCGGGCTGATAATGATCTCGGACGATGATCGGCTCGAAACACTCATTTATGTCAATAAAGCCGGAAAGATCACAAAACGTGTCCAAGGCTTTCACACAAACGCCGCCGAGGCCGACCCTTCGCCGCAGGAAACTGCAATAGAATTGGTCCGCATGACGACCGATGCAAAAGATAATATCTATTCGATATATGCATTAGGCGACGGCGGAACATTCACATTGTCGTATGACGACGAAGACATGAAGATCCTGCAATTTACTCCAGACGCGAAGTTCGTAAGCAAGATCGCTCAAAGCATAAACTCCTGCGGCATCGCCGTCGATAGCAAAGGCCGCATTTATGTGTCAGACCGAGCGTTGATAAATGTCTATTCAGCGGCCGGTGATCAAGTGGGCTCCGTCACCGGTTTCGGAAACGTGACGGCGTTCGCTCTAGACAAGGACGACAACCTCTATGTTTTGAGTAATGATACTGTGGTCAAGCGGCCGGCTGTATAATTTGGGAACCGGCAAAATCAGGGAAAATAATTGCAAATTGCTCCTGACTTTTAGATGATTAACTGTCAATTAGCTCTAGATTGTACGACTTTCTATTAAGCTAACCCTCAGCCGAAGCAGCCGGATCCCTCTTCTAGTGAAATATTCCGGGGAGAAAATGAATTTTCTTGTTTAAAAGATCATTTTTATTACTAGGAGACCAATGTTTGTGCGCATTTATTTCGTATAAATGCAGATAAAGACGAAGTAAATTCGCATTAATTTGGCATTGTTGGGAAGTTTTTTGAAAAAAGTGCGAATAAGTGACGGAAAAATCCTAATAACCGCGAAGTTTTGAAGATAAAGTCGAGAGAGTCGGCAATAATTTCGATCTTGTCGGTCATAGATCCAAAATTTATGGCAACTTTTGGCTACATATTTCACAATTTAGCGATCCAGACATTATTGCGTTGATATTTTTGTCCACCTACCAGGGAAAATTCGCATTTTTACAAACACCGGCGTGGGAGATTTCCGATCTTTCCGGTATAACGGCAGCGAAAAAAGAAACGCCGTGCGAACCATTTCGCACGGCGTTTTCGACGGTGTAGGAACTAATTAGTAGCGCCGAACCTTAACGTACTTACGTTTCTTTTTGTTAAATACATAGGTGTAGAGTGCCGAACTTCCGGCGCCGACGCCGGCACCGATCAATGCTCCGCGACCACCGCCGGCGATGCCGCCGATCAATGCTCCTGCTCCGGTGCCGATCGCGAGATTGGTGCGGTTACGATGGCGTCGATAAAAGCTAGGCTTTTTGACGCGAACATAACGAACACGGCCATTTCGCACGACTTTTTGAACATACGTTTGTGCCTGAGTGTTTTCAGGGGTTACAAACAACAGTGTTCCCGTAAAGACTGACAACATGACCAACGCGAATATTAATTTCTTCATAACTGATTTTTCTCCTATTAAGTTCGAAACCACGATAAGAACATGAGGGGAACGTTTCGTAATATGATTATGAACCCGTTACGGCCTCCGGTATGTACGACAGCGTACAAAGGCTAAAATAGATCTATCAAGCAATATTTGCATTGACTTAGAAAGGTATTGGGCAAATAATTGAGACAAAATATGGACAACATTTTCGAACAAACAACACGCCCCGACCGCAAGCTGTTTTTCACCCGAAACGACCGTAACGATCCGCGAATGGGCGAGATCGTCCATTCCGATCCGGAGCATTACGCGTCGGCCGATATTGTCATCCTCGGCTGCCCGCAGGACGAGGGCGTTCGCCGCATCGATGGACGTGTTGGCGCTGCCGAGGCACCCGAAGCGATCCGTGAACAATTTTATCGTCTGACGACGATGAATATAAAGCGAACAATATTCGACCTCGGCGATATAATTATCGGTTCGACACTCGAGGAAACTCACGAGAACCACGCCGCTGTAGTCGGTCAGATCTTGCGCGACGGCAAACGCGTTATCGTCCTCGGTGGCGGAAATGATATCTCTTACCCCGATGGTCTGGCGATGGCTGAGGTTTTTGGGCCGGAGTGGTGGATCGGCGTGAATATTGATTCGCACCTAGACGTCCGCATCGCCGAGGAACGAAACAGCGGTACGCAGTTTCGCCAACTGCTCGAGGGCAAACATTTGCTTCCGACTTATTTTTACGAGGTTGGTTTTCAATCGCATTTTTGCTCGCCGGTCTATTACGATTACATCCGATCGCTCGGCGTCCATCGCATCAGCCTCGAACTTTTGCGTTCGCGTACCGAAGCAGATCTGGAATTAAAAGAGCAGATCCGTAATAAGTTCATCGGCCACAGCTCGTCGCTCAATACGTTTTTCAGCTTCGACATCGACGCCGTGCGCTCCGCCGACGCCCCCGGAACGTCGGCCCCGTCGCCTCTAGGTATCCGAGCCGGCGAATTTATCCAACTGGTAAAATACGCCGCTTCGCTCGCAAACACCAAAATAATCGAATTCACCGAGGTGAACCCAAAATACGACGTGGACGATCGGACTTCGAAATTAGTAGCGATCGGGATGCATCGGTTTTGTACTGGAGTGGCTTAGGTCTGAACGTGTTACAGTTTAAGGCTTCCTATGTCGAAAAGAACATATATTTTTATAACTTTGTTGCTAGCTGTCCTTCTCCTTCGCGAAAGCGGCTATCTTGTTCTGCATTGGACACATAGCGATTGGAACGATAGATCGGATCTTAATCTGATCGCTGAATTTAGAACAGCCGCTGATGATGAAAAAGCTACTCTGACTAGAAAAACTCTAACTTCTTCGTACGATACGGATTCTCAGGACAAAGAATGGAAGGCGTCTTTAACTACGTCGAATCCTTATAACGTCTTTCTTGAAATTGAAGAACAGATTGTCCAGAACATCGAAAAAGACGGTCGAATCAAAATACTTGTAAAAGAGGTTCATGTGGATGGTTCCTATTGGTTTCCACTGTTTAAGGGCGGCAGTTGTTCTTATCAGTTGTTTGTACAATCTGCAGGACAACCTCCCGTTCTATTTAGTGGAACCGTTGACGGACGGGTAGAGTTCACCGTTGTTGGATTTAGCTCAATCGCTGATATAAAAGCTAAAATAAGTCGTATGGTTTCGAAAAACGCAATAGAAAATGTACTAAGGGCCGTAAAAAAGGCGTAAGTTGAACGGTAGTGCCTTGACAGATTTCCCACTGTTTGGCATTCTTTAGGTTCGCTTTTCTCTTGAAAGTGCGAGGGTTTAGTCTCTTAGCTCAGTTGGTAGAGCATTACCTTGACAAGGTAGGGGTCAGCAGTTCGAGTCTGCTAGAGACTACCATTTTTATTTTTCGATAAGATGCTTACGAAGTATTTTGCTGTTTTAACAACTACTACGACCCGCCTCTAATGGCGGGACAATCGCAGTTTCTTCGGATCCTGCAAAGCAAAGTCGCTCTTATCGGATCAAATCTATTTTAGTAGTAGTGGACGAGTAAATCGTTAATTGCAGATAGTGAATGGTAAGAGCAGCGAAATATTTCGCAGCGGCTTATCCGTATACCGTCGATAGGCGATGTCTATTGGCGATCAACAATTAACATTTACTAATATGAGCGAACTGAACATAAAATTTGGGGACCAGCAGAGATCGATCCCTTCGCCCGCGACCGTTTTGGACGCGATCAAGGCGTTTGACCGCGATGTGCTGAAAAAGTCACTTGCCGCAAAAGTCAACGGCGAGGAAGTCGATCTGAATGCCGAACTCGTCCAAACCGACGAAGTTCTTTTCATCGAACCGATAACCGTTGGCACGCGCGACGGACTCGAGGTTTTGCGTCATTCTACTGCTCATCTGCTCGCTGCTGCTCTTTTAGATCTATTTCCCGGAACCAAGCTCGGCGTCGGCCCGGCGTTGATGGAAGATCCGCGATACGGTTTCTACTACGATGTCATCGCTCCGCAAACTCTGACCGAGGCCGATCTGCCCGTGATCGAGAAAAAAATGCGCGAGATGGCAAAACGCGATCTCAGATATCGTCGCGATGTCGTCGAAAAATCCGCGATCCTCGACATGTTCAAGGGCCGTGAGGAGCCGCTAAAGTGCGAGCTGATCGACGAGAAGGTTGATGGCTCAGCAACTGTTTATTACATCGACGGGTCGCCTTTCGTTGATTTCTGTTTGGGACCTCACGTACAGCACACTGGCAAACTAAAAGCTTTCAAACTTCTCGCTCTGTCCGGTGCATATTGGAAAGGCGATGCCGAACGCGAGCAAATGCAGCGCATCTACGGAACCGCGTTTGCATCGCAAGAGGAACTCGACGGCTGGCTCAAACAGCGCGAAGAGGCCGAAAAACGCGATCACCGTAAACTCGGCCGCGAACTAGATCTGTTTTCGATCTCCGACGAATACGGCCAGGGCCTGATACTCTGGCATCCGAAAGGCGGCATTGTCCGCATGGAGATGGAGCGTCTGCTCCGCGAAGAGCTCGAGCAGCGTGGTTACAGCTTTGTTTTCACCCCGCACATCGCCAAACGCAATCTCTGGGTCACCAGCGGCCACGAAGGCAATTACTCCGATTCGATGTACGCACCGACCAGCATCGAGGACGAAGAATATCGGCTCAAGCCAATGAATTGTCCGTTTCACATCGGCATTTACAAGGCTTCGCCGAAGTCTTACCGTGATCTGCCGCAGCGTTATTCCGAAATGGGCACCGTCTATCGCGCCGAACTCTCAGGAACGCTCCACGGCCTAATGCGTGTCCGCGGATTTTCGGTCGATGACGCGCATCTTTTCGTACGGCCGGATCAGGTTCATGCCGAAGTAGCGGATTGTTTAGATTTTGCCATAAAAGTTTTCGATACCTACGGTTTCGATAAGGTCAAATTTGAGCTCTCAGTTCGCGGCGTTGCGGAAAACAAAGGTTATCTCGGCTCCGACGAAGATTGGGCGGCAGCGGAAGATCAGCTGGCGAGTGCCCTAAAGGAACGTGATATCTCGTACGAACGCATCGAAGGCGAAGCAGCATTCTACGGCCCAAAGATCGATATTAAGATCGAAGACGCCATCGGCCGCATCTGGCAGCTCGGCACAATTCAGCTTGATTTTAATCTGCCCGAGCGTTTTGAGCTGGAATATACCGGCGACGATAACCTAAAACATCGTCCTTTCATGATCCATCGAGCCTTGTTCGGTTCGATCGAGCGGTTCTTTGGCGTACTGATCGAACATTATGCAGGTGCGTTCCCGCTTTGGCTCGCCCCGGTGCAGGTTGCGGTGCTGCCGATCACTGACCGCATAAATGATTATGCCGACAGCGTTGCCGCGAAGTTACGATCGGCAGGATTTCGTGTAGAATCGAACACGAAATCTGATAAGATCGGAGCGAAAATTCGTGACGCTCAGATGCAGAAGATTCCGTACATGCTGATCCTCGGCGATCAGGAGCTCGAAAATGGCCAGGTCGCCGTTCGTGAGCGAAAACAGGGTGACATCGGCGCGATGTCGTTGGAAGAGTTCACAGAGATGATCGCAAGGCAAAAAACCGAGCGTAGTCACTGAGACAGTTAATTTTCAAAGGAGGCACTTATCGCAAGACGATTTGGTGGAAATAGATTTAAGCCGCGGTTTCGTGAACCGCTGCACCGGACCAATGAACGCATCCGCGTTCCGTCCGTGCGGGTCGTGACCGAGGATGGTGAGGCATTAGGCGTGATGGATGTGCGTGACGCCATCGCAGTCGCGAGAGAACGAGGCATCGACCTCGTCGAGATCGCTCCGAACGCAAAACCGCCGGTTTGTAAGCTCATCGATTACGGCAAGTTTCTTTACGAACAAAAGAAACGTGCCCACGATGCTAAAAAGAAACAGGTCACCGTTCAGGTCAAGGAGATCAAGTTTCGCCCGGGCACCGACGATCACGATTACAACTATCGCATGGAGCACGCTAAACAATGGCTCGGTGAAGGCGACAAGGTCAGAGCGGCGATCGCATTTCGCGGCCGTGAAATGACCCATCGCGAACTCGGTGCAAAGATCCTGAAGAAATTGACCGCGGATCTGGCGGAACTAGCCGATGTCGAGGTTTATCCAAAGATGGAAGGGTATCAGATGTTCACCATCTTTAACCCGAAAAAGGCCAAAGTGCCTGATGCTAAAAAGCCCGTCGCTGAGGCACCTGCCGGCAAGAAAGGCGGTAAAGCTGAACCGGTCAAGGAGATCGATACGATCGAGGCTGATGACGTCGCTCCGGCACCGGCGAAGAAAGCCGCAAGGGTGTCGAAACCTAAAGCTGAGATCAAATCCGAGCCTAAGGACGACGACGAAATATTTTAAGAAACTACAGTAGGTAGTTTGCGTAAGTTATTAACAGGAGAGAGGTTATGCCAAAACTAAAAACACACAAAGGCGCCGCAAAACGCTTTCGCTCGACAGCATCGGGCAAATTCAAACGCGGCCACAGCCACGCTCGTCACATCTTGACGAAAAAGACAGCGAAACGTAAACGCAATCTAGATATTGACGTTTTAGTATCCGAAGGCGATCAGAAACGCGTCGAAAAGATGCTGCCATACGGACGGGACTAAGAAGTTGGCAGCAGCAGTAGGCCGTAGGCAGTTTTCACTGCCAACCGCCGCCGCCAACTGCCTACATTATAAGATCATTTGAATAGTGGAGTAGAAACATGCCAAGAGCAAAACGTGGTAATAAACGTCTAGAGAAACGTAAAAAAATATTAGCCTTAGCCAAAGGTTATCGTGGAACGAAATCAAAATTGTACCGCTCGGCCAAAGAGTCGGTCGAACGCGCATTAAACTTTGCTTACACCGGCAGAAAGCTGAAAAAGCGCGATTTTCGTAAACTGTGGATCGTCCGCATCAACGCGGCCTGCCGTCTGAACGATATCAAATATTCGCAGTTCATTCATGGCCTCAACCTAGCCGAGATCGAACTTGACCGCAAGGTCCTCGCCGACCTCGCTGTCAAACAGCCCGAGGCCTTCGCAACGGTTGTCGGACAAGCTAAAGATGCTTTAAGCAAAGTCCAAGCGGCCGCGTAAGTATCGCAGGTTATACTGAAAAAGGCTCCGTTTCGCGGAGCCTTTTCAATTTAGATCCCAAGTTCCGCTTTTGCCTCCGCAAAACACCTAACAGCAAAATCTAGATCTTCGCGACTGTGACCTGCCGATACCTGAGTTCTAATACGAGCCTTCCCTTTCGGCACGACGGGGAATGAGAATGCGATGACGTATACGCCGCGTTTGAGCATTGCTTCGGCCATCTTTGTTGCAAGCACGGCGTCGCCAAACATAATGGGTACGATCGGATGTTCGCCGTGGACGATCTCGAGGCCAATGGATGACAGCTTTTCGCGAAAATACCGCGTGTTGTCCATCAGTTTGTCGCGAAGCTCCGTTGATTCCGAAAGCATATCGATCGCCGCGATCGCCGCCGTTACAATTGGGGGTGCAACCGAGTTCGAAAACAGATACGGCCGCGAACGCTGGCGCAGCAGATCGATGATCTCTTTCTTGCCACTTGTATAACCGCCGCTCGCACCGCCGAGAGCCTTGCCGAGCGTGCCGGTGATGACGTCTACGCGATCCATCACATTGTGGTGCTCGTGCACACCGCGTCCGGTCTTTCCCATAAATCCTACCGCGTGCGAATCATCAACCATCACCATCGCGTCGTATTTGTCGGCCAGATCGCAGATCTCAGGCAGTTTGGCAATAAAACCGTCCATCGAAAAGATACCGTCGGTTGCGATCATCTTGAATCTCGCCGACGAAGCCTCTTGTAATTTCTCCTCAAGATCGGCCATATCGCCATTTTCGTATCGAAAACGTTTGGCTTTGCTCAAACGAATTCCATCGATAACACTAGCGTGGTTCAGAGAATCCGAAATGACCGCATCTTCCTCGCCCAAAACCGTCTCAAACAGCCCGCCGTTGGCGTCAAAGCACGACGTGTAAAGGATCGTATCCTCAGTCCCAAGAAATGCACTGATCTTCGCCTCGAGTTCCTTGTGAATCGTCTGCGTACCGCAAATAAACCGCACCGACGACAGTCCAAATCCCCATTCATCAAGCCCCTTCTTAGCCGCCGCCACGATCATCGGATCGTCCGACAGCCCAAGATAGTTATTCGCGCACATATTCAGCACGCTCTTGCCGCCGGTGACGCTAATATGAGCCTCTTGCGGGCTTTCAATAATGCGTTCGTTCTTATACAATCCGGCTTCCCTGATCTCATTCAAAAGGCCGGTAAGATGTTCCTGCGCTTTTCCGTACATATTTTTTTCGTTTCTTTTGCCTATTTCGCGGTTATACTCGCAGCTCTTAGATCTCACTCCAATCAAGCACAACCTTACCGCCATTTCCCTCTCGCATGGCTTCAAATCCTTTCTCAAAATCTTTATAAGAGTATCGATGCGTTATCACGGGCTCGATATCCAGCCCGGATTCGAGCAAGACGCTCATCTGGTACCAGGTCTCGTACATCTCGCGGCCATAAATGCCCTTGATCGTCAGCATGTTGAATATGACCGTCTTCCAATTGATCGAAAATTCGTCCGAAGGAATCCCGAGAAACGCCACATTTCCGCCATGTGTCATATTCGCGAGCATGTCGCGAAACGCCGTCGGGTTACCGGACATTTCCATTCCGACGTCAAATCCTTCTTTCATTCCGAGCTCTTTCTGCACATCGGCGATCGACTTCTCACGCACATCAACCGCCATCGTCACGTCAAACTTTTTCGCCAGTTCCAAACGGCTCGGATTAACGTCAGTAATAACAACATGTCGTGCACCAGCGTGTTTCGCGACCGCCGCCGCCATTATACCGATCGGCCCGGCACCGGTGATGAGTACGTCTTCGCCAAACACCTCGAACGCAAGGGCCGTATGCACCGCATTGCCAAACGGATCGAATATCGCTGCAACGTCGAGATTTACGTCCGGGCTGTGCTTCCAAATATTCGTAAACGGCACCGCCATGTATTCGGCAAAACCGCCGTCGGTATTCACCCCGTAACCGAGCGTGTTTACACATTTATACCGGCGTCCCGCCAGGCAGTTTCGGCAGCGTCCGCAAACGAGGTGCCCTTCAACACTGACAATGTCGCCGACGTAAAAATCGTTGACATTCGAACCGACCTCTACGATCTCGCCAACTAGTTCATGACCTAGTATTGTCGGCACTTTGATCGTACTTTGCGCCCACGCATCCCAATTATAAATATGCAGATCCGTGCCGCATATACCGGTCTTTTTCATCCGGATCAACACGTCATTTATGCCGAACTCGGGTTCCGGCACGTCTTCGAGCCACAGACCGACCTCGGCCTTGCTCTTTACGATTGCTTTCATTGTATCGAAGCTCCTTATGGCTAGCTTTTGCTGTTCCAATCATATCACCGCCCACCGACACGCTCAAAAAGAGGGCAGACAACAGGCTGAGTGCTGATATTCTCGCGGAGGAAAATCTGATCTACATTCTTTTCAGCGTTTCACATATTGTACGAATTCAAGCCAACTATCGTTGCACAGATAACACTATTGACACTATATGCAATTTCCGATAGACTTGTTATAGGTCGTCCTTATGAAAACGGGAATGATAGATCGAGAACTTGCTGTAGACTGGCCGCGTATAGCACGTGAGCCATTTTCGTTTCAGAATTGCAAAATGTGGCTCAATTCCTACAAGCCGAGTGTTCGCTGATATTTAGCTGTGCCATTTGCGCTAAAGTGGCTCACTTTTTGGCTCACCGGTATTGCAAACGAGTTCAAAGTGCCTCATTTCTGCATAAAAACCCGAAATGAGGCTCCAAATCAGACAAGCTGCTTGTTTGCAGCAGGTTAACCGTCTCATTTTTGTAAAAATGAGGCACTTTCTGAGGCACTTAGCCCGCTAAGTATCCATTTTTCGAAAAGATCTGGACACCTGAATTGGACGCTTTGCTCTTGATCAGTAGCTAATGAAATAGAATAACAGCGAGCACCACACCTTGTTTCTGACCTCACATTTTACGTGAATCCGGATCACTGTTAAAATTGGATAATGGGTCACTGTAGCAAAGTGATATTGTCTTAACTTATGTCCGAAGAACGAGATAGAGTCGAAGCGGTCCGCACCGCATTCGTAAATGAATTCGCATCATACGCCGATTTAAGCCTCAACGGCCAATCGCTCGACGCTGTCGAAGCCAGTCTACGCGAGGTCGCCGATCTAAAGGTTCGCCACACCGGCAAAAAGTCCGCGATCGCCGAAACGATGAAACTCGTCGGCCGCGTGGCACCCGAGGAACGCGCGGAATTTGGCCAGTTGGTGCAGTCCGTTCAAAAAGAGATCGAAGCGTCGATCGATTCGGCAGAAGCTCAATTAAAAGAATTCATCTCAAACGCCAAGATCGAACGCGAACGCCTCGACGTCACGATTCCCGGCCGCCGAACTCGCGAAGGCCATTTGCATCTGATCACGATCCTGCGTCAAAAGATCGAGGATATCTTTGTCTCGATGGGATATGCGATCGAGGACGACCGCGAGATCGAGACCGATTATTATAATTTCGATGCGTTGAACATTCCCGAAGGCCACCCGGCGCGCGAATCGCAGGACACGTTTTACACCACCGACGGTTTTGCACTCCGTTCGCAGACCTCGACCGTTCAGATACGTGCGATGGAACGCCGTGGCGTGCCGATCCGCATCATCGCTCCGGGCAAGGTTTTTCGCCGCGACACGCCCGATATGACGCACGTGCCGATGTTCCATCAGATCGAAGGCCTCTGCGTTGACAAAGGCATTACGATGGCGCACCTCAAAGGCACGATCAACGAATGGGTAAAACGGATGTTCGGCGAAGACACGATCACACGCATGCGGCCGAGCTACTTCCCTTTCACCGAGCCAAGCGCCGAGTTTGATTACTCATGCTTCAAATGCCATGGATCGGGGCAATACGAAGGCGACCGCTGCCGCCCGTGCAAAGGCTCAGGCTGGATCGAACTCGGCGGATCAGGCATGGTCCATCCAAACGTTCTAAAAGGCGTCGGCGTCGACCCTACCGTCTATTCCGGCTTCGCGTTCGGGTTTGGTTTGGAAAGAATGTGTGCTCTGATGTATTCGCTCGATGACATCCGGTTGATGTTCGATAACGATGTGAGATTTTTGGAGCAGTTTAGGTGAAGGCTCAAAAGGTGTGGCGGGTAATTGGGGGCGGGCTGCTATTTACGGGCGTTTTAACGTTTCTTAAGATCGCCGACGAACTCTACACCGGTGTACTCAGCGGAAGCAAGTCATACGGCATGACTGTCGGCTTACACCCTATCGCATTTTATGTGAGTCTTGTTCTTGAGGCTTTTTGTGCTCTCTTACTAATTTTAATCGGCTTCTCGCTTGTCCGTTATAAATCCAAGGAGCCACCGGTTTAGACCGTCGAACAAAAGGACGGCTAAAATTTATTTTTTTAGACCAATCATGAACATCAGTTACAACTGGTTAAAAGACTTGATCGAGATTGAACTCCCGCCCTCTGAGTTGGGAAAGAAACTCACAAGTGTCGGCCTTGCGGTCGAAGGAATTCACGCGCAGGGCGACGATTTTGTTTTTGATATCGATCTGACTTCGAACCGTCCTGACTGCCTTTCGCATTTGGGCGT